>ERZ773130.600-NODE-600-length-42531-cov-4.405617_pt1 | contig 42531 bp, 59 predicted proteins | sample MGYA00511919_ERZ773130 | MGnify/ENA primary metagenome ERZ773130 (study PRJEB29015, sample SAMEA2737851) | human gut metagenome | biome: human gut; feature: human-associated habitat; material: faeces | place: China | collected 2012 ...
GCGACCTGCCATCGCGCCGCGCTCCTGATCGGCTTGCCGCTTTGCTTACAGCGTTTAGGTTCACTATCGCGTTTCCTGCGCCGGTCTTTCACCGGTGGGTGCGACCCAGCCTTTGCCCTCAGCCGGACTTGAACCGGCACACCAAGGCTCTTGCCATTGAGCTACAAGGGCATATAAAAGCCCCGCAGGTTGCGCACTGTTAGTAGGCTCGCGGGGGCTGCCTAACGGGGAACACAATTACCGGCGTCCGACCCTGCTACCTTGACCCGTATCATCGGCATTGGTACTGCACATAGGTCTTGCACCTTTGCCACGCCGTTGCTTCGGAACGCAGCGCCCTTGCCGTATTGACTTGTCAGGCCAAGTTTGCGGCTGGCTATGCAGCATATAAAAAAAGCGCCCTGCCGTAGCAGAACGCTTTGTATTGTGGCCGCTGGGTCTTGAAGCGGACGGCCCTAGTCCCATAGTCAGAGGAGGTTTTCAAACTGACACCCGCGCCGTGAAACTCAAAATTTCAAAATTTTATTTTTTTCAGGGAACTTTTGCTATTCAGGGTATAGTCCCCTTATAGGGGGGGATATGTACTCTTGTTTCTTGTTTGTAATACAATCCCGCGTTTCCTTTCATTTTGCATGGATATTTGTGGCAGGGGAGAGAATTTATTTTTATGTTCGCTAGGGGAATTGACATATTCGTACCGGGCCGCGCTACCTATGAGCCCCGCCCTCCCCTTCATAGGGGGTACCCCCTCCCCCCGCTGCCGCCTGCCCTTTTTCGGCAGACCGCCTACAAAAAAATACCCCCGTCCTTCTTCATCTGCAGCCCGTCCCCGGTTTCCGGCTTCCGCCTGCTGCCGGCCGCTATTTCGCTAAATACTTATTTAGCGAACCACAAATTCACGCATTATAGTTCTTTTGCAGTCGCTTCTGGATATTCTGCATCAATTCTCTATCCGCATCGGTCATCGTTTCGGCTGTAATCTCCATCTGGTCAGCCGGTTTGTCCCCTGCGGAATCCCTCACGAACACAGCCGCCTTGACGTCTCCGGCCTTCGCTTTCGCCGCCATCGCTATTGCGATGCTGTCGTATACCGTCAGCGGTTCCCCCCTCTTTTGGGCCATCTTTTGAGCTCTCTCTGCTAGGTCCTGATCTTCTAGGCTGCTAATATCGTCAGGCTGCTTCAACAGATCGTTGTATATATCCCTAATAGTGCGGCGTTTTGCTTGCAGCTCGTTGCTTGCTTTTGCGCCTGCACTCTGGATCTCTCTTTTCCGCTCCGCTGGTTGCTGGTCTAGCGTTTTGGGCTGCAGGTTGGCGATGCTTGCCGGATTCATTCGCCTGCCTGTTTTGCTGATCAGTTCCCCGCGCTCTGCTTGCTCTTTTGCTCGAGCGGCCCCGCGTTCTGCCTTGCTCATCTGCTGGACGGCCTGCGCCGCCTTCTTTTCTGCCATGTTGCCGCCCTCCTTTTATAGCAACAAAAAAAGCGCCCAGCGGTAAAGCTGGACGCCCGAAGCCTAATTTTCGCGTTGATACGTTAAAACTGTATAATGGTGAGCCCCGCCGCGGAAGCTCGCTCCCTCGCGTGGTTCGCTCATTATACACATTTTAGCACGCAAGTGCGATTTTGTCAAGTGCTTTTCGGTTTATCGTGATTTTCTCGTTGCATCTTTTCTGCGCAGGCTTCCAAGATGTAACCCTGCGTGCTTTTCCCTGCTGCCGCTGCTGCCGCCTTGATTTTCTCGGCCTCTTCTTTAAGTGGTCTAAGCTCAATTCTGCCGCACTTTTCATTATACCGTGAAATTGCGGCCCGTTTCGCTTCACTCACCGGCATTTTTTCGCCTCCTTATAAAGTGTTACTCACATTATACCACTTTCTGTTATACTCCGCAGTATACATCTTGCACAAACAATCGTGTTGTATACTCCGTAGTTCTTGTGCAAGCATACAAACTATACCCCGTAGTATTGACAGCAAAGATACTCCGTAGTATACTAAAGCCATCGAAACAAAGAACAGCCGCCCAGCGGCCCCACAGGAGGAAACAACATGACTACCACCTATAAAACCTATAAATGGTTCAACCCCCGCCCCTGCACCATCACCGAAGGCACCGCAATGTATAGAGACCTTGCCAGCAAGCACCACCCCGACCACGGCGGCAGCGTCTCCGACATGCAGGAAATCAACGCCGAGTGGGACGAGCTGAAGCCAACCCTCCCCCGCTTCTGCAGCGAACAGGCCAAGCAAGGCCGCCAGCAGTACGAGCAGACCAAAGCGGCAGAGGATGCCGCCAAGGCCGCACAGGATGCAGAGGCCGCGAAGATGGCCGAAGAACTCGCCAAGTGCCCCGGCCTGAGGTTCGATGTTGTCGGCTCCTGGATTTGGGCCGACAGTAGCCACAAGTATTTGCACACCCTCGAAAAGCTCGGTTTCCGCTGGTCTGCTAACCGCTGCAAATACTACTGGCATCCGGCAGGCGACAGCAGCCGCCGCAACCGCCGCGCCTCTTATGAAGAAATCTACCAGAAGTACAACGGCACCAGCTACCAGACCCGCAGCCGCGAAACCATCCCCGCCTGATACCTTGCAGGGCCGCACAGTAAAGTGACCCTACCCCATTACAAAATTGAAAAGGAGATTAACACCATGAAAGAACTAACCATCATCCATGACAACGGAATCCCGGGGCAGGTCGGCGCGTCGGCATACAACGCCGTCGATGTGCAGCAAGCGGGCGGCCTTGACGCCCTGCTTGCAAGCTACCGCGCCGCAGGCATCCGCATCATCAAAACAGTTATTACCTATTAAGGAGGCCCACAGCATGGAACACCTGCAAACAGCCTATGAGGCTGCATATGTGGCCCTGTATGACGGCATGGACGAGCTGCCAAGCTACCCGGCCACCGTTGCCCGGTTCGAGTATTTCACCGCCAATAGCGCCGACTTCCGCCGCGCCCGGTTCCGGCTGGAAGAGCTGCAAGGCGATCACATCATCAGCGACCGAGAGGCCGCCGCGTTCGTTCTCGCCGCTGAACAATGCGGCATCATCTGAAAGGAGCAAACAACTATGAAAACCCTACACCACACCGAAACCACCTGGCAGGGCCGCAAGATCATTATCGACGCGGCAGACCTCACCGACGAATACGGCTATATTGAAGTTATGGCCTTGTACCCCGACGGCCGGGAAATTGAGTGCTACCACACCCACGACCCGGAGGACGCCCGCCTGATGTTCACCCACTACTGCGACCTAGCCGCCGACCGGCCAACCGCCGACACCTACACCCGGCAGGACTGGGAACGCACAGGAGTATTCAACGCCCGCCCCGGTCAGGCTATCACCGCAGAAATCTATGACGAGTTTTATAACTGCCTGCCTCCGTACAGCCTGCCGCGCGATCTGCGCCGCGATGGTCATGAGGGTTTTTTGATGGGCGAACCACACAGCAGCGATGCACAAGGGCTGCTATATATGGCTTTTGTCCGTCACGGCCTGCAGCACTTCTATTATGGACTTGTCCACCGCTGAAACTCTCGCAGGGCTGCACAGCGCAAAGCAGCCCCGCCCCATAACCCAAAATCTGAAAGGAGTCAATACACATGATCACCGGAATTAAAAGCATCGACCACCGCGCCGCCACCCGCACCCTGTACGAGCTGGAAGGCACCACACCGCGCGGCGAACGCATCACCGTGGAGTTTACCGCATGCACCAACGACGGCAGCAAGCACAGCCTCTGCCAAATCTGGCACAATGCAGGATATACCGCTGAAGTGCTGCCCTCTTATTGGGCCGTTGATGTGTACGCCACCGACACCGCCGGATGCTGGGGACGCTACAACCCTACCGAGAAGCGCCACCCCACCGAGCCGCGAATGGTTCTTGACTTCGACTGGGTGTTGCCCGCCACGCCTGCCAACCGTCACAAGATTCTGGCCGAGATCATCCGCCGCGCAAACAAGGAGGCCTAACCCATGAAGAAAGCATTTGTCGCCATCATCATCGCCGCCGCGCTGGCGGCATCCTTCGCCGCCGGATGCCGCGCCACCATGTTGAGCGCCCGCCTTGTCTCCGCCTCCGACAGCGCCCGCCTGCATCCGTCCTACGTAATCTCCTACCGCTTCGGCCCGCTCTGGTTTAATGAAGTCTACGATTGAATATCGGCCCGCACCGTGCTACAATAAAAATATATGAAAAATAGGAGGTTTAAAACATGACCTACAACGACTATCTGGCCGACTGCCTCGACTTTTCCAAGGCATCTTGGACATGGTCTGAGCTTGACCCCCTCAAGCCCTACATCACCACCATCGGCAGCGGCTGGCAGGAATCCTGCGACAACAACAACGGCGATATTGACGTTTCGTGGGCCTTCCACCTTCCCGCCGTGGCCATCTACGACAACGCTGCCCAGCACTTCGCAGATAGCTTCACCGAACTTTTGCAGCTCGCTATCGACAACGATGACCGCGACCCCGACCAGCTGCAAGCCATCGTTGATTTATTCGTTTGAAGCGTCGTATTTGTGTCGTATAAAACCGCATTATCAACGATACATCGAACATATAAACAGGTTCAAGTCCTGTTAGCCGCACCATTCCAAAAAGAGCGTATCTACGAGTCATGAACGTAGATACGCTCTTTTTCTACGTTTTGCAATGTCTCTACATGTTCAAGTATGTCATTTTTCGCGTCGTAAAACCGTCGTAAACGCTTTTATTTTTTCAAGATGTCGTAAAAGTGTCGTAAAAAACAGCCCGATTGCACCATGCAACCGGGCTTCAATTATATCGTTTTATCGCTTATAAATTTTTCTAGTGCCTCTCCTGCTGTATCTAGCTGGCGTTCTCGGATGTGTGTATATACTCGCCTTGTTGTCGTAATGTCAGCGTGCCCCATAAGGCGCTGCGCCTCAAGCTCACCAATTCCAGCCTCATACAGCATACTCGCATACTCGTGCCGGAACTGGTGCGCCGTTACGTCGGCAATCCAGTCCTTAATCGTCGTTGTGTACTCTTTGTCTCTGTGCTTATTTCTTCGTGTGTGCAGCACATAGTGCGCCATGCCCACATCCTTGCAGTAATATGCCCATCTGCGCTTGTATGCGCAGCCTGTCAGCGGCCTTTCCCCTCCGAGTATATACTCACTATCTGCCCCGCGTAACGGCTCTAGCACGGCACGCAGCGGCGACAGCAGCGGCACCGTGCGCACACCGTTTACGGTTTTCGGCGCTTGCACAATCGGCTGATTGTTTATCCACGCCACCTCTTTGGAAATGCTGATTCTGTTTTTTTCAAAATCCACATCCCCCCATTGCAGCGCCAGCACTTCGCCCAGTCGGCAGCCGGTGTACATGAATAGCCATGCACACAGCCCGAACCCCTCCGGGTGTGCCTTGACCGTTTCCAGCTGTTCCACCGTTGGCGGTTCCCGGCGCTCCTTTTTCATTCCTCGCGGCAAATCCGTAATTGTCACCGGGTTGTATGTTTCGCCATCCCGGACGCACCAAAACTTGAATACACAAGACAACACGCTCCGGGCGTTACTTGCCGTCTTCCCTGCATAGCCTGCGGCCTTGAATTTCTCGCCCCACAGCGACACCACAGCAGGGGTTATCTCTTTCATTCTGTACCCGCTGAACTCTTCCAGCGCGGCCTTGTAGCTGCCCTTGTAGGCTCTTTCCGCGCCGGTCTTGATATTTTTTGTATGGTTTTCCCACCATTCGCCGGCCACATCCTCAAACAGCGGGCCGTTCTCTTTCACCGCTTCCCGCTGGCGTTCGTATTCGTCAATCTTCGCGGCGACCTCTTTCTCGGTCTTTCCGTAAAAGTGTACCCGCTTGCCGTCATAGGTTTTTGTTCGTTCAATCAGCCCATCAGCCCGCGCTTTTGCTCTTGCCATGTTGACACCCTCCTAAAATCGCTATATACTAAAGGATGCCAGCCAAAAGCTGACACCCTTTGCCCTTGTCGGTGCTCGACCCACCGGCAGGGGCTTTTTTATTGTGGCTCAAAATCCCATGTTACTTCAAACTTTGCTTCATTTCCAGAATACCTTCCGCTTGTTTCATACACATAAACATCTTCTGTTACGGTAAATCCGTCCTCAAAATCTCCATCTTCGATTGTAACATATCCGTCCCACAAGCCAACATCCGGCACACTGTCATCTTCTGTTATTTCTGCATACAGCGTTACATCATCGCCAACGCGGCAATTTACCGTTGCTGGTAATTGTTTATCGCCCGCCTCAAAATAATACTCCCAATCGTTGCCAACGTGATTATTATAAATCATATTGGCTGTTGCTGTTACTTTAAAACTCCCGTAAGTTTTCGCGCCGTTTGGTGTAGCAATCGGCGTCGGTTTTATAGTTGGAACTGGCTTGCTCTTATCTTCTGGTTTACCTAAAGTTTTTTGCCCATCTTTATATCCTGCATCATAACCGGCATCATATCCTTTGTTGTAATTATCTTGATTGCTGGAAGTGCCAACTATCCAGAGTAAATTTCCCATTATAATAACGGTTAAGAAAACCCATATATAGGCGGTTGATTTTTCAACCATATCTTTTTTTGACTTTTCGACTACACCACAACATGGACAGGCTCTATTGTGTCCCGTTTTCTGTGCGTCCTCAACCGTCCCGCACCTAACATTTTTTGCATTTACAATATCAGGGCATGACGGACTTGTATGCACGTAGTCATTCTGTACATCCAGTTGCCAGTATACCAATGGTTTGGGCATTCTGCACCGCCTTTGTTCAATCTGCTAAATCCCCGCGCCGTTTCGCGCTTTTTCGTACTGGCTCTCCCCTATACTGTAAATAAAAACCACATTATAAGGGAGGTTTCCACAATGTCCGTTATCATTCGCCCGCAGCTGCCGCCAAAGCATGGCCGCCGGAAGCGTCCCAAAAACCGGATTGTAAAACACTCCCGCACGTTTTTGTGCAATTTACTACTTGCATTACAACCGTAAGTAGTATATAGTTGTTTCTATAAACAACGGCTACATAAAAAAGGAGAACGACCATGACCCAGCTCGAAAAAATCAGGATTGCAGCAGACGATCTAACCGACGAAGAACTTCGCGAGGTCCTTCTATATATTCAATCGATCAAGCAGAGTCCCGCTTAGACTTTACATAAGCTATATACTTTAGAATGTCTTCCCGCTCTGCATCAGTAAGGTCTACGCACTCTCTGGCTACGATTTCCCCATTGCTTTCTGCAATGGGGTTTTCTTTTTTGTCCATAGATAGCAAATAGTCCGCAGACACACCAAAGTATTCCGCTATTTTTTGCAGCTGTGCCGCCTGTGGACTAGTACCTTTTTTCTTCCACACCGAAACAGTACCTTTATTTATACCCATATCCAGCGCCGCCCGGCTACAAGTCACATTGTGTTCTTCACATAGTTTCTTGTAAACGTCAAAAAACATAGTTTTATCCCTCTCCCTTTGTGCATATTGCCAAAGTCTAAAAAGATAGACAAAACCACTTTACAAGTTTAACTAAATAGACTATAATGAAACTGTTGGTTGACAAAGTTAGACCCTTGTATCGGTGGTTTGATTCTAGCAACTTCATTCTATCACAAGAGTTTAAGAAAATCAACAAATTCTGTTGAAAGGAGATAAGTTTGTATGGCTGAACAATGGATTGCGGAAATTGTCGGCAAAATGCACATCCACCGCATCCGCCAACAGGATGTTGCGAAAGCCCTTTCGGTCACGCCGGAGTATGTCAGCGCCATTCTTAACGGTCACCGTTCCCCTGCTGGCGCACAGCAGCGCTTTGAAAAGGCTGTCGCAGACATCATCGCAGAAAGAAAAGAGTAACCGATGTCTACTATCGCAACCGTTTTTACGGTGACCTTCGCGCTTACCGGCCTATCAAGCCTGCTTGCCGCAGTGGTAGCAAAGTCCGCTTTGAAGCGATTGAACAATTCAGATCGCGCCGAATCTCCTGATTCCTTTTCATTGTGTGATTTTTACGAGCTGAACCCAAATCTTCAAAATAATTTGGCAACGGAATGCCAACGAAGCCAAACAGATTTGGAATACAACTACAACTGGGCAAAATCCACTTTGGGCATTGCCGGGCCGTTCAATCGCTACACGGTCAACGACCTCAAAAACGCCTATGACAGCAACTACCGCAGAAAGGAGTAACCCGCCATGCCCCGCGAAAAGCCCTTCTACCGTGACACCCTTGTCACCGTCCGTGCCCGCGCTGCCGAGCTTTACCCCGGCGAGATTCTTTTCGGCCCTGGAAAGGTCGCAAAGATTCTTGGTCGCTCCCGCGGCTGGGTCTGGATGCACTATGGCAGCATCCGCAACATGACCTGCGAACAAATCGCAAGCCTTTTATGCTGAAACAAAAAAAGCGCCGCATCGGTGTTGGCGCACCGACGCGGCAAGAACAGAAAGGAAAGTATTACATGAACATTGTATCACTGAAACGCGCCGCCGTCAAGCTGGCAATCACCGCAGATTTGGTGCTGCTCTTGGCTGCGCTCGGTTCTCTCAACATCCCCACCACTCTCTCCGCCCTGCTGGCGTTGAATCTGCTGTGCGGACTGTATCCAAAGGAGGAATCCAGCTATGAAGAAATTTGAACTGACCGCCGAATTTGTAACGAACGTTTTCGGGAAGAAGCTGTTCCGTATTAAGGCTCTCGTCGCTTTTGGCGACGTCGCGAAGGGAGAACTCGGCGGATTTATTGAGAAGGAAGGCAACCTCTCCAACGACGGTAATGCGTGGGTCTCCGGCGATGCGTGGGTCTACGGTAATGCGTGGGTCTCCGGCGATGCGTGGGTCTACGGCAATGCGCAGGTCTCCGGCAATGCGTGGGTCTACGGAGATGCGCAGGTCTACGGCAATGCGTGGGTCTCCGGCAATGCGCAGGTCTCCGGCAATGTGCGGGTCTACGGCAATGCGCAGGTCTCCGGCAATGCGCGGGTCTACGGCAATGCGCGGGTCTCCGGCGATGCGCAGGTCTCCGGCAATGCGGACTACGCCGTCGTTACAGGCTTTGGACGCTACTTCCGCGCGACTACATTTTTTCGCTGCAAGGATAAAATTCTCCGCGTGCAGTGCGGTTGCTTTTATGGTGATTTAGCGCAGTTCCGCAAAATCGTCAAGAAAACCCACGGCGACAGCAAATACGCCAAAGAGTACCTCGCAATCGCCGACTTGATGGAGTTTCATTTTTATGATGAGGAAGAAAATCAGGAGGCCGACGAATGACTAGCTTTTGGGGTCATCAAGACAACCCCTTTCCTCCTGCCGAACCCCGCCGCCCCCGCTGCCCGGTATGTGGCGAGGAATGCGAAGCAATTTACCTGATCGAAACGGAAATCATCGGCTGTGATATGTGTTATAACCCCGACGACTTCCCCGGTGAGGATGTCCAAGAGGACGACCCATGGGAAGATTGCCGCTGTATGGAGGACTATTAAATGACCATTGACGACATCAGCGCCCTGAAACAGGCGCACGCGCTTTTGAAGGGGCGGCATCTTGCCGAGTTCATCCCCACTGGAAAGGGCATCAGCGCTTGCTATTTCAACGCCGTGCAGGCTGCCCGCCGCATCTATTCCGAGAGCATCGGCGCATTTGTACCGCTTTTCACAAAACATGAATACGGCCTGAACAGCACCTATTTTCTGGCAGACAGCATTCCGGTCTACTACTATGACCTAAAAACCCGCAAGCCGGACACGGCCCTGCCGCCCGCCAGCTGCTACCGCATCCACCTCACCACCCCTGACCCGGAAGGAGAAGCAATCTAATGGATAAAGAAATCAAGCGCCCCCGCGCTCTTACGGCGTCCGATGTAGAGTGCCGCGTTGCCACCTGTAAAGCTAGTGGCGTGTCTCTTCTGCTTTATAAAACCGCCCGCTGCGATATGCAGATTCTGGATGAAACCTATGGCCCTATGAACTGGCAGCGCCGCCATTCCCGCGACAATGCGAACTGCACCATTGCTGTCTGGGACGATGACAAAAAGCAGTGGGTGGAAAAAGAGGACACTGGCACAGAATCTAACACCGAAGCCGAAAAGGGCCTTGCGTCTGACAGCTTCAAACGAGCCGGGTTTAACTGGGGAATTGGGAGAGAACTGTATACAGCTCCCTTTATCTGGATTTCTGCCGCCAACGCCGATGTGGTCGATTCTGGCCGTAAAGATAAATGGGGCAAACCGATTTATCAATGCAACACCCGCTTTTCCGTCACAGCTATGGATGTTAAGGGTGGCCGCATTACGGCGCTTACCATCGCCGCAAACGGAAAGACCGTATACAAAATGGGTAACGCCGAGCCCCAGCGCGACACCAACGCAGCCGCCGCCCGCCTTGCCGCCCGCGCCGAGTGCCAGCGTGCTGTCAAAGCCTACTGCCAGAAGAACAACGCCAATGAAGCTGATGCGTGGAAGCTCATCGTGGAAACCATCTGCAAACCCTCTAAGGATTTCACGGCAGAGGACTGGAAGCAGGGCCAGCAGATTGCAGAGGCGTGGAAATGAAGCAACAAATCTCCATCAAGACGGCCGTTGTTATCGGCAACACAATCACGCTGGAATGTTCCCCCACAGACTGCGATAAAGCCCGCGCCGTTATTGATGAGGGCAAGCCCCTTGCCGCCGTAATCGGCACGGCCTCACAAAAGCGCAGTCTCTCGGCCAACGCTTACGCCTGGGCGCTCATGAACCAGCTTGCCGCTAAAATCAACCGCCCTGTGCTGGACATCTACCGCGATTTGATACGCGACATTGGCGGCAGTTCCGCCCTTGTCACCCTCCGCGCCGATGCTGCAAGGGCATTCAAAAACGGTTGGGAGAGCAAGGGCGATGGCTGGCAGGTCCATAAGCTCGATGAAATGACTACCCCGCAGGGAACCTTCTACAATTTGCAATGCTGGTACGGTTCTTCCCAGTTCGACCCCTCACAGATGCACCGCCTCATTGAACTGATTGTGTAGGAATGCCAGCAACAGGGTATCCCCACCATGACCCCGGAAGAAATCGCAAAACTGAAAGGACTGACAGAAGATGCGCCGACCGACACGCAATGAATACGGCGTTCAGCTTGACCGAAACGGTTATGCGCCATCTATTATGCCCATTGATGGTTTTAAATGCTACAAATGCCAGCAATGGAAACCGACCGAGCGCCATGAAATCTTTTTTGGTAGCGGAAGTAAATACAATGGCAGCCGCGATAAAAGCAAGCAATACGGGCTTTGGGTTCCTCTATGTGCAGATTGCCATAGAAACGCGCCTGACGCTGTACATAACTGTGCTGCTACGCGGCTGCGACTTGAACAAGATGGCCAGCGCCATGCAATGGCCTACTACCACTGGACGATATCTGACTTCCGCCGCCGCTTCTATAAAAACTATCTCGATATTACGGAGGACTAGCCTATGTTGAATGTTGTTGCTATTATTGGCCGCATGGTCAAAGACCCGGAACTCAAAACCACGAACAGCGGCAAGTCCGTCTGCTCTTTCCGCATCGCCAACGATTCCGGCCATAAGGATGCCAGCGGCCAGAGCCAAACGAACTGGCTCGATGTCACCGCCTGGGGCAATACTGCCGAATTCATCTGCAAATATTTCCCCAAAGGTGCGCTGATCGCCATTGATGGCCGCTTGCAGACGCGCCAGTATCAGGACAAGAACGGCCAGAACCGCACAGCCGTTGAAATCGTGGCCCAGAACGCGAGTTTCTGCGGCAGTAAAAGTACCAGCCCTGCCCCGCAGAACGCCGCACAGCGCCCCGCAGCCCCATCACAGCGCACGCAGGGCGAACCAGATGCAGACTATGCCCTTATTGAGGACGAGGGCGATTTGCCGTTCTGAGGTGTTGCCATGAATGACGAGAAAGAAAAGAAAGAACGCATCCCCTCCCAGATAGACCGGATTTTAGCCGTGCTGGAATCCGGCGGCACACTTACCTCCCTGGACGCGCTGGAAGATTTCGGGTGCAGCCGCCTTGCGTCCCGCATCACCGACCTCAAACGGAAAGGCTACCCGGTAGCCTCCCGCATGGTCACCCGCCGCAATCGCTATGGTCGGCTTTGCCGTGTCGCGGAGTATTACATGGAGTGTTGAAAAATGGCAAACGAGGGTTACATAAAACTGTACCGCCGCATGATGAAGTGGGGCTGGTATACCGATACCCCCACAAAATGCGTGTTTCTGCACTTGCTGTTTCTTTCTTGCTATGAGCCGTGCTACTACAAAGGCGTCCAACTAGAACCCGGTCAGGCCGTTTCCTCTATCCGTCAAATTTCAACAGATACTGGTATAAGTGTTCAATCCGTTCGTACTGCCTTAAACCATCTAAAATCAACACAAGAAATAACACAGTGCGAGCATGGGAAATTTAGCGTATTTACGGTAACTAATTACAGCGATTACCAATGCGCTAACACAGAAGCTAACAAACAGGTAACACAGAACCAACACAGTGCTAACACAGACCCTTATATAAAGAATAATAAAGAAGTTAAGAATACCCCCTATAATCCCCCACAGGGGGACGAGGGTGTGCCCGTTTCAAAGCGGTTTGTTCCCCCTACGCCTGAAGAAGTCAACTCCTATTGCCGGGAACGAAACAACGGCATTGACGGCAGCGAATTCTGCGACTTCTACACAAGCAAGGGTTGGAAGGTAGGCAAGAACCAAATGAAAGACTGGAAAGCCGCAGTGCGCACATGGGAGCGCAGCCGCAAACAGACGGCCCAGCCGGAAAGGAAGTGGATCGATTGAACCCCACACCGGAACAATGCGTTATCGGCGCAATGGTCTACGCGCCGGACAGCATCCTCTACTGCATCGACCACCTAAGTGAAAGCGATTTCGCGGACGGTGCCTGCGCCGCCACATTCTCCGAGATAAAATCCATGTACACCACACGCGGGTACTTCGCACAGGATGACTATGTGCTTATGAAGAACCGCGAGACTGCCGCAGTATGCGCTGCATCGCTCCCCTCTATCAGCGGTTACCGCAAATTCGTTGCCGCTGTCAAGGATGCCTCTCAGCGCCGCAGAGCCGCCAGAATTGGCCTTCAAATTGCAGAAGCCGGAAAGAGTGTCGATGACATGCGCGGCCTGTCTGCGGCCCTCTCTGACGTTCTCACAGAGGACAGCGTCGATAACCGCTGCATGACCGTTGCAGAGGTCGCAGGTAAGTGGCTCATAGAGCAAAACGACAAGACAGACCGCAGCATCAAGACCGGACTCAGCGCGCTGGATAGGCGCTGCTCTATCCGCCCCGGGCAGATGGTCGTTGTCGGCGGCAGGCCGAGTGCAGGCAAGACTGCACTCGGTTTGCAGATGGCATTGCAATTTGCCAAGGACGGCAAAAAGGTCTGCTTCTTCTCCTATGAGACAGACCAGGTCGGCTTGTTTGATAAGCTTATTTCCTGCTTTGCCCTTATCCCGATGGAGGAGATCGTCTTTAAGCGACGCGCCCCACAGGATGAAGAATACGCCAAGGCGTGCGCAACTATCAGCAGCCTGCCGCTATGGCTCATCAATGCAGGCGGTCAAAATGTCGCATGGGTATCTGCTACCGCAGCCGCCAAGCAGGCGGATGTCATCATCGTGGATTATCTACAGCTGATTCCCGGCAGGGGCAACAGCCGGTATGAAGTGGTCACAAACATTTCAATGCAGCTGCACACCCTGGCCCAGACAACAGGCCGACTTGTAGTGGCGCTTGCTCAGATAAACCGCGGCGGCGTGGACGCACCGAAGGTGCAAGACCTAAAAGAATCCGGCCAGATAGAGCAGGACGCAGATGCAATCATCCTTTTGGGCAAAGGCGAAACTGAATACTATTTCTCCCTTGCCAAGAATAAGCGCGGCATTACAGGCGATTTGCACATTGCCTTTGACGGAAACTATCAACGATTTATGGAGATGACGGACTATGACTGATAAAGATTTTCTGCTCAAGCTTGCGTTTGCCGAGCTTGCCTATGCAGCCAACCTGCACAGCGCAGCTAAAGAGAAACTTGAAAAGGCCACTGTTATTATGGACAGCGCGCAAAAGCACCTGCAAGAGGCCCTGCACGCCGATGAAGTATGAAATCATCACCTATTCCCGCTCTACCGGCGACATCACCCACTCCAAGCGCCTGTATTCCACACGTTGGAACGCCGAAGCCGCCCTGCGCACCGCAGGTTACACCCAAAATCCCCGCCTGCCGGACATCTGGTACAGCGAGAAGTACTACGCGAAAGTAAAGGAGATTGTACCGTGAAAGTATTAGTTGCCTGTGAAGAATCGCAGACAGTCTGCAAGGCGTTCCGAGAACGCGGACATGAAGCGTACAGCTGCGATATTCAGGAACCATCGGGAGGACACCCGGAATGGCATATTTTAGGCGATGCCATGAAAGCAATCGAGGGGGGGCAAATCGTAACGATGGACGGCAAGGCTCATGATGTAGGCAAGTGGGATTTGCTGATTGCACACCCGCCTTGCACGTATCTTAGTAATGTTGCCACGCGCAGTTTTTCCCTACGATGTACACCTTCAGAAAAAGTGGTTGCACGTTGGGCTGAAAGAGCCAAGGGCGCTGTGTTTTTTATGCAATTCTTAACAGCAAACGCAGAACGAATTGCAATAGAAAACCCTGTCGGGTTTATGAATACAGCATATCGCAAGCCAGACCAAACGATTTCTCCGTATATGTTCGCAAAATCTACAGATGACACGGAAAATTACGTCACAAAAGCAACGTCATTATGGCTTGTCAATCTTCCGCTGCTGCGCGGGACCGGTTTGCCAAAGCCAGACAACGCCGCAATGTTTGGTGTGACGCCGAGCGGAAAAGCAAGAACATGGGAAGACACTTTCAGCCGCTCGGCAAAAGTGAGGAGCAAAACATTCCCCGGCATCGCCGCCGCAATGGCAGAACAGTGGGGCAGTTTATGATCCAAAAATACATTATCTCCCTGCCCCCCATCACCAAAAAGAACTCCCAGCAGATATTTACCAACCACCGCACCGGAAAGCCGTTCATCGCCCCCAGCAGGCAGTACAAGAAGTACGAACAGGCCGCTATGTGGTATCTTACCCCCAAGCCGAAAGCCCCGCTGTCAGGCCGCTACCGCGTCGCCACGGTATTCTATATGCCGACCCGCCGCAAAGTAGACCTCACGAACTTGATGGAGGCTGCCCATGACACCCTTGTCGCCGCCAAAATCCTTGCAGACGACAACAACACCATCATCGCCAGCGTAGACGGTTCCCGCGTGCTGTACGACAAATCCAACCCCCGCACCGAAATTTTCATTGAAGAATTGGAGGATGAAGCAGATGCCCATCTGCGAACTTTACCATGATAATTTTCAAAACTACAAGTGCTACGGCATTCCACACGCCCAGCTTGTAATTGCTGATATTCCCTATAACATCGGGGCCGATGCCTACGCCAGCAATCCGGTGTGGTACAACGGCGGTGACAACAAAAACGGCGAGAGCAAACTTGCCAAAAAGAACTTTTTCAACACAGATGGCCGTTTCAAAATTGCAGAGTATATGCACTTTTGCTCCAAACTGCTTGTCAAAGAGCCGAAGGAACGCGGCAAGGCCCCGGCCATGATTGTGTTCTGCGCGTTTGAGCAAATGCAGGAAATCGCTGAATGGGGAAAAAAGTACGGATTCATGAAATCCTACCCGCTGTTTTTCGTAAAAAACTACTCTGCCCAAGTGCTCAAAGCCAATATGCGTATCGTCGGTGCGACTGAGTTCGCCGTCGTGCTCTACCGCGACAAGCTACCAAAATTCAACGGCGGCGGCCACATGGTTTATAACTGGTTCGAGTGGCGGCGCGATTCCGGCAAGGAATACCCCAAAATTCATCCCGCCCAAAAGCCAGTAAACCTGCTGAAACGCCTAATTGAAATTTTCACAGACCCCGGCGATGTTGTGATTGACCCCTGCGCCGGTTCCGGTTCTACGCTCCGCGCAGCCTATGAATGCGGGCGCGACAGCTACGGTTTTGAGGTTGACCGCAATTTTTACGCCCTCGCCAAAGAAAAAATGCTCGACTTTTCCCAAGAGCAAATGACGTTGGAGCAAATCGCAACATGAAAAAACAGAGGAAGCGTAACCCATGAAAGCCAGACTTCATCCCACCCCGGCCATGCAGAAGGCCATAGACGCCTATGCAGAAGCTAAAATTCAGGGCATTCAGAGCCGTGCGCAGGAAGCTGTCATGAAGGAGCGCAACGACATTGCAACTCGCGCCACTTATCTGTGTCTGCTGGCGTGCTATCAGGTCGGTCTTTCTCCCCGCACCCTGAAACGGATTCAGGATGCGATGACCGGCCCCGTTGCTGATAAATACAACGAGTACCGCAATGACCAGCTTGCCGACCTCTGGGCGCAGGTAACGCTGCAAAGCATTGGCATTGAAGCACCCAAAACAAAGGAGTCGCTATGACCACAACAAAATTCTGCAAGACCTGCGGGAAAATCATGTGGGATGTTCAGCCCACAAAGCGCTATTGCGATGCCTGCATCCGCAAGCGCAATATCAAAAGCGCGCAGGTATCCTACCAGCGCCGCAAGGATGCCGGTGCTTTGAAAAAATGCAAGAAACCCGCCGCGCATCCCGCCCTGAAGAAAACCATAAAATCCATTGAACAATGTACTCGCGAAGCCGACGCCCATGGCCTGACCTATGGGCAGTATGTAGCCCGCGGGCTGGATAAGGAGTGAGACTATGGACGCAGTTGAATATGTAAAAACTCTACATAGATTGTGCAAAAGCCAAAACGGCTGTTTTGAATGTGTATTGGAAAGCGAATGTGGTTGTATTGCAGCTGCAAGCAGATATGATAAAAACGCTGTGCCGATTGTTGAGGAATGGGCAAAAGAACATCCCACAAAGACGCGCCAGAACGAGTTTTTGAAAATGTTCCCGAATGCACTGAAAAGTGGACGTGTGCTCGATATTTGTCCGCGAACTGTTAATACAGAATACATGCCACCGAAAAGATGCGAAAATATTTCTTGTAGTGTTTGCAAAACAGACTACTGGAACGAGGAGGTAACAGACAATGACTAACATCACAACCATGCGTCCCGGCGAACACTTCATGTTCAAGAATTTCGAGTGGGTCTGTCTTGACCCGAACCACCCTGACGGCGGCGTGCTGGCTATTATGGCTGAACCGTTGGCAAAAAATGTAAAGTTCTGCCCAAGTGATAAGTTTGCCGATGAGAAAGGCAACTGGAATAACTACCGCACCAGCAATGTGCGGGGGATTCTAAACGATATGGCGAACAGTGTTTTCGAGAAAAAAAGTCTGCTGTCACATACCGTTGACCTTGTTGCCGACAACGGCGACAGAGCTTATGGCACTGTACAGGACTTTGTTTTTATCCTCACTTGTGACGAGTACCGCAAGTACCGTGACTACATCCCGCACTACGACAGATGGATTTGGACTGCAACGCCTTGGTTGTGCGATGATATAGATTCCGAAACGGGCCACGTTTACAGCGTTCGCAGTGTGGGCACTGTGGGACAGTTGGACAGCAGCCATGTGTTCTACGAATCTTTTGTTGCCCCGGCTTGTATTCTCAATCCGAAATCGCTCAATCTGCGCCAGAGCATGTCCTATGTAGAGGAGGTATCAGAATGAGTACAACAATAGGATGCCCGATTCCTGGCGCAAGCCAGCCGAAAGAACCAATGCGGCTGATTGATGCTAATGAGCTTTTGAAATATTTAAACACAAACGACTGCGCATACGACGGCGGCGAATTTCAAGCATACGAGAGTTGTATGATGTATGTACGCGATCTGGTCAACGATTTACCAACCATCGCCCCAGAATCCCTGCGACCTACGGCACATTGGGCTAAAGACAGACTGCCAGCCAAACACGAATGCGTACTTATCTACGATTCTGTTTGTCACAACATTTATATGGCATGGAGAGACGATGATTTAGACGTATGGTTCAGCAAGGAACATTTACCAGATTGTTTATGTCACCCACTGGATGCCGCTCCCAGAACCCCCGGAGGTGACCCCATGACCATTATCCTTGTTATCGCCGCCGTCTGTGTTTACGACCTGTGCGGCCTGCTCGCCGTCCTGTACATCAACCACACAGACAGAATGGACACCGTAGACGGCGCAGACAACGTTATTGTCCTTATTTTCTGGCCGCTGCTGGTCGTAACCCGCATTGGCATTGCATGTTATAGAATCATAAGGAGGCTTCTAAAATGACTTCTACCCCAGCAGGCAACACCCAGCGTCAAAAATGGATGGAAAAATACGCCGCCTATCAGAAAGACTTCATCGAGGCCCGCGATAAATTCTATGAATCCAACGTCGCCATGGCGGCGCACCCCGCTGATGGTATGCCCAAAGGCAACACCCGCTATGACCCGGTAGCCCGCCTGGCAGAGCGGTACGATAAAGCCTATGCCCGGTACTGCCGTGCCCGCGCCGAGATGAACACAGCCTATTTCAAGCGGCACGAAGCTATGAAACCCCTCAACTCCGACCAGCAATCTGTCCTGATCTCCATTTACTTTGAGGGCAAATCACGCCGCGATACAGCAAAAGAACTGAATCGTTCTGATTTCTGGGTACGTGCGCAGGAACGCACCGGCCTGTTTCTTCTGGAACTCCCCTCCGGCTGGGAACTTGATATTCTCCCCTGACACAGCAAAGCCCGCAGCTGTTCGGAATTTCCGAACAGCTGCGGGCTGATTTTTTATTCCTGCACTGCCGCAATGTTGTGGTAATACCGCCCGGCCTTATCCTCCGGCGCGTCCTTGTCATCCAAAAACGCCGCCGCAAGGTCTGCGTAAAACTCCGGTCTGTCCACGCTGTTCTTGCGTGCGGCCTTGCAGTAGTCGCTGTACATCATGTTCATCACAGCGGCCCAGACATACGGCTCACAGTGTACGCCGCGCGCTTCCCGGTAAATCTTCGTCTGCTCCACAGGCCAGTGCGCGCCGAATGTGCCGTCCTCGTTCTCCATGTTGTCCATCCATGCTTCCGCATCGGCACGGGTCAGCTCTGCATCCTGCGAACAGTGCAGGCATTCCTTCGTCTTTTCAATCTCGCGGATCATCTCCATGCTGCCCAGCGTAACGGGCAAATCCATGTAGCTCAGCTTTTCCGCTTCCAGCTTTTCAAGATAATTCATGTTGGCTCCTTATGCACTCACGATCATGTGTTTCAGCGTATCCACATCAGCAGGATAAAAAGTAAGGCTGCCAAGCACAGGGACCGTAACCGTAAGCCCGCTGTCCCCGATGGCTTCTTTCGCCGCATCGCACGCAATGTCAACATCCAGCTCCCCGGTGTCGGCAAGCCCAAAAGCCTTTGCAACCGGGTTTTCAGCAAGGCTTTCCAACGCCTGCTTGCTCCGTGCCAAAAATACGAACTTCGCACCCTTTGCGGCGGCTTTCCCAAGGCTTGCGTCCGGCAATCGGGCAATGATTTCCTGCTCCATGTAGGCGGCAATGCCGCGCTGTACTTTCTCGATACTGACCATGTGATACACCTCGCATCATAAGATAAAGGGGCGGCTGTTGCCGCCCCCTCGCATTTAGCTGTTGCAATCGCAGCCGCATTTGGGCAGCGGATTGTACAGCGTCTGCGCAGTCGTGGCGGTGCCAACCGTAACGTCCGCGACCATCTTCGGGTAGAAGGTAGCATTTGCGTAAGTCACGATGGAGTTATCACCGCAGCAACGGCGCTCGGCTTCCAGCTTGATCTTCTGGTCAAGCTCACTGCGCACCGATGCAATGTCCTGCCGCGCCAGCGTAAAGCTGTCCTCCGTGCGCTGGTTGTGCACAGCCTGCTCGCAGAACTTCGTGTCAATGGCACTCAGCTTGCCATCAATGTACTTGTACATCTCCAACATTTTCTGGTCGCCGTAGGTGTTGGCATCGCGCAGTGCGATCTGGCTCTGCAGCTCGGCAATTTTCTGCCCCTGCGCCAGCTCGTAACGGCTGACAGTGTGGTCTTCGCTGCAAGTGCCGCGCGGGCCGACAAGCCCGGCAAGCGCACCCATGCCGCCCAGTGCATTCAGCGCACCAAGGCTGGTGCCGACAATGCCGGTAGCAAGGCCCGCATTTGCAACGCCTTTGGAAGCATAATTCATTTCCATAGTTCAGGTTCCTTTCACAGTAATTTCCACAGCGCTTATGGTACTTTCAGTATACCGCACATGCTGTGTTTCTGTAGGACACCCCCGCGCCGCATTTGCGCCATCTTCACGCCAAAACAAAAAAGCGGGCAGCCACCCAAAAAGTGACTGCCCGCCTTCCCCTAAGCCTTCCCCTCTCACCGCATCTTATTCTTAATGCTTCTCACATGCCGGTTTACCGTCCTCTCACAGCAGTTCATCTCGGCTGCAATCTCGGCATTGCGCCGCCCGCGCCGCCGCATATCCAACACTTCCCGCTCATCGTCCGTCAGGCTGAACACAAGCTCGTCATACTCCGCCCGGTTCATGCAAAAATCAAACTTCATACAGCACCTCAAAACGGGTTTTTCTTGCCCCACTGCTTGTTGGTTTTCGCCAGATACGCGCGCCGCATCTCGTTCGTCAAGTCCATCTCGTTCAAACGCGCAACAGCCTCGCCCTTATCGACTTTGCCATTGCCGTTCGTGTCGGGAATAGTAGCGCGGTAGTTTACCCAGTCGCGCAGCGCATCTGCGCCGTAGCTCTGGTAAATCTCTGCACCGGCCTTGTCGGCATACGTGCCGCCCTTTTCCGGGTACTTACCGTTCTTGTCCTTCTTGTAGTACGCTGCCAGATACGCCCTTGCAAAGTCGTCTCCGCCCAGGCCATATTTCTGCATACCGTAACCGACTGTAAACTTGTCCGGGGTCTGCCCATCGTCCAGTGTCTTTGCCACAGCACTGTAAGCCTGCATGTAGGCGGTGACCGCCTTGTCTCCGGCAAGGTCTCTGATGTTGTGTACAGTGCTGCCATCGTCGGTGCTGTCTACAAAGTTGCTTACTGCATCATCACCGAACTGCGAATAGAGCGTGTTCCACTTCTCCACGGTGTTCAGCGTCGCATCGTCATTGCTGCTCGTCTCCCGCTTTTCATCGCGCACAAGGTCAGTGGCGTTCTTCATCAGCACATACTGGCTGAATCCTTCCGCGCCGCCGTCCCGGTATGCCTCGTACTCCTTCGCGTTCACACCGCTCACACCGTCACCCACAGCGGCCACGCCGCCAGCGGTTTTGGCTACCTTGTAGGCATTCTGCACAAGCGCACTCTGCTGGTCTTCCGGTAGCTGCAAAAACATACTGTTCTGCCGCAGCTCGTCAATCAGGTCATAGGCCGTCTGCCCGCTCGTCTTGGCGTACTCGGTCTTTTCCTCCGGGGTCATGTAGTATTTTTCACTGTCAACCGTGATTTGGCTGCTTGCCTTCTCCGGCAAGACGTGGCTGTCGTTCGTGCCGTTGTACAGTCCTTGCAGATACTCGTCAACCGGGGTAATGTTCTCGGCGCTCACATAACCGGGGCTAAGCATGTTGTACGCACCGCGCAGGAACATGCCCTTCGCTGAATTGTCCGTGCCGTCAAGACTCGCCTCTTCGCGGCCCCACTGGTCAATGTACGGCTCGTTGTTCATGCTCAGCCCGGGGATTTTGTTCTCCATCTTGCGGATATTGTACCCAATATCCCGTTCGGTCTTTGTGTCGCCGCCGCCGTAGCTGCTGCGCCGGGTATCGTCCACCGTCCGCGCCACCTGGCCTAAAGCCGTAGGCACAAACTGGTTGGCAAAGCTGCCAAGTGCACTTGTCGCAAGCGTTGCCAACTTGTCATTGGAATCTGCATAGCTTACACTGTCCAGCGTATCATTCAAGCCTTGCAGCATCGTGGTTTCCAGTACGGGCTGCGTAATCTGGCGCATCCTGTCCAGCGTCTGCGTCAGGTTAAACTCTCCGCCGTCTTCCTGGTCTTTAGCGATCTGCGCACCAATCAGCAGCGGCACGCTCGACGGGCTAGCCCAGTCTAGCGTGTAAGTCCCTTTCCCGGGTATTTTTACGGCATAATTCTGGTCGCCCAGCATTTCATTGTAGTTATCGGCGCGGTCATCTCCGCTCGCACCGCCGGTCAGCATACCATTCTTGGCAAGCAAATAACCGGCGCCCAAAATTGCTGTGCCTGTTACGCCCTTTGCTGCAGCGTCCATGACCCGCGTTGCACCCTGACCGGTTGCCCCACGGTAGATCGCTTCAACAGCACCGCCGACGGGATTGTACTCCAATGCGTTCTTTGCAATGTTGATGGGCGTTTTCTTAAACGGCAAAATGCCTTCCGTCACCGCATAGGCAATCTGCCCGGCAGGCCCATGCCTCCGCGTATCGTTTGAGAAATTGCGGAACGCCGTGCTCAAAAAGTTGTCCTCGTGGAATGTAGCTTCCCGCGCATCTTCAAGCGCTTGCGCCGCAGCCTGCCGCAGTACAGACCGGCTGTGTTCATCCGTAGCGTCAAAAATGCTGCTGTCATACCCGCGTGCTTTTAAAAAGCTCGCCATGCTGTTGCCGAACGCGCTGCGCAAAAAGAAATTATCCTCTGCTTCCAGCGCGCCGCCGTTTATGTCGCTTAAGCGCCCGATTGCTCGCCCAACAGGCGTGGTGTAGGTGTTTCGTGCGGCCTGCAGCCCGGTATCAATGTTCCAGCGGCCATCCTGATACAGCATGCTGTACATCTGGTTATCCGCGTAGTCTCTGGCACGGTTTACCATTCGCCGTCCATCCGCAGTCAGCATTGTGCCGACAGCTTTCGTACGTTCGTTCTGCGGCAAGGCAAGCTGCATCACGCCTGCAATATTGTCCTTTGCGCGCGTTACCGTGCCCATCATGACATTGCCCATCATGTTACGGATATGCGTGCGGCTGTTGCCAAGCATGCACAGGTAACGGATGTTATTCAGTCTGTCTGCAAACCCGCGCGCAGGCATATAGTTTGCCATGCGGCCGTAAACGCTCATCTCAAGGTCGTAGCGCTCCCGGCTGTCCGGCATGTCCGAAATCCGGCGGAAAGTGTCAACGGCATAGTCTAAATCTTCCTGACTTAAATCGCCGATGCCAAGGGCCTGCCGTGCAAACGCACCGTAAATGTCTTCGACAGTGCCGCCTGCTTGCAGTCTGGCTGCGGCAGCTCTGGCCTGTTCCTCGTTGATGTTTACGTTGCGCGCGCGGCCCATGCGTTGAATTTGCTCGGCCATATACTCAAGCTGGTCGCGTACATCATCACCGGTGTCAACGCCCTGACTATGCACAAAGGCCGTGAACTCATCATCCATCGGCCCATTCATCGTGTCGGCAACTTCCTGCGCTATATCGTGCAGCTGTTGTCCCTGCCGCGTATTGGCAAAGCGGTCAACACTGTTCTGTGTGTACTGCTCAAACCGCCGGATTCCGCTGTATTCGTCAGGCTGCGCATATCGCCCGGAAACAAGCGCCTGTCCGGCTTTGCTCTGCCCGGCGCTTATGGCACGGTTGATATTCGCAATTTGGGCTTTCACTACATCGGCTTCCGCGCTGCCTTCCGGCAGTTCTGCCAAACGCTGGCGTAGCTGTTCTGCCGCATGACTGCCCGCGTACACGTCGGAAGCATCCCATTGCCCATGTTGGATTTTCCTGTTCAGCTCATCTGCCACTGTGCGCCCGGCTTCGGTCACGCTGCCGGTCTGCTGCACAAGTACATCAAAATCCTGCGATGCCGTGTCCCTGCCCTCTGCCCGGCTGTAAACAGTGTGCGTCTGCTCGCCAATGCCAATCCCTGCAGCGGTTTGCTCGTCCATATCTCCGCGCATAACACGCTGGTTCGCGTAGTCCTGGTTCAGCACTTCGCGGCGGTTATACTGTGTACTTTCCGCACCAACCGCATTTGCGGGCACACTCTCGCTACCGTTCAGCGGGCGGGCCGCAACGCTCTGTGCCATACTGTCCTGCAAGGAAGCGGCGGCATCCGCCGTGTCAGTGCCGCCAAACATCCTGTCGTAAACGCGGCGGGTGTAGTCCGGCATATTGCTGTCAAAGCCCTGCACCTCAAGCCAGTCCGCAAAGTCCTCCGTGCCAGCCTGTCGCCCGGTGGGGCCGTCCAGAATCATGTCACGGTAATAGTCTGCCGTCGCAGCCGCCTGGTCGGTATCCACCAAAGCCCCGCGGTTGCTGGCCGCTACAGCGGAAAGCAGGTCATCCACGCCGGAACCGTTCACACCGGTCCCCATGTCGGCAAGCTCCATCAGGGCAGTGTCATACGGTAAACCACTCGTGGTAGAAAAATTTGTCCCGTTCTGGAAGTTGTACTGCTGGATGTTCTTCAAGCCGCTGGTATACAAAATATCCCCCGCCGCCTGCTCGTCCAGACGGATGGGGGTGCTTTTAAAGTAATCCCGCAGCGTAGCCGTCGCCTCGTCCACAGGCTCCGCAAAGCCGCTTTCCTTCACAATGCCGGTAGCAATGTCCTTTGCCTCGTCAGCCATGCTCTCCCGCGTCGCGCCGCTCTGTAGCTTGCCGTACAGGTCTTCAATGCGCCGGGTGTAAACGCTGCGTCTGTCCTTGCCGGTTATTGATTTTGCCCATTCAGCCACCGCTCCAGCGTCCGGCGCATCAGGGCCTTGTACTCCTCGTCCGTTGCCATCCGCGGTGCTACCAAGCCCTGCTGTACCAGTCTGTCCAGCAAGCCCGCTTCCAACTCCTCCGGGTTGCGGTTCATAGCCTGCGCCAGTGTCAGCGTTGAGGGGAACGTCTGCTCGAACGCCTGCTCCCAGGTTGTCATTCTGAACACCTCCATTTACTTCATTGTAGCCCGCGGCGCGCTGCGCGTCAATCGGCAAACTGTCCGTATTTTGCAGCGCAAGTTTAGCTTCATCGTCAATCTCCTGCTGGCGCTGCAACACGGCGCGGCGAAGCTGTTCAGCCTCTTTTTCCTGCGCGCCGTTCAAGTTGACCTGCCCGCGCAGTTCATCCAGCGTATTCAATGCGCTGCGGTTGGCTGCGTCTGGCGTATTCATCTGCTGTATCTGCGCGGCAAGCCCGGTTGTGCCGTTGGCTTCCGGCTGCACAATGTTTCTTGCCGGTGCAGCACTCTGCACATCCTGCACGGCATTGTCAGCTTGTTTCAAGGCATCCTGCGCGGCATCCCCTGCCGTGCCTTTCAGTCTGTTGAACAACGCCCCGCCGATTTCCGGCAGCGCGTTCATCGCCACATTGCCCGCAATGTTCTTTGCAGTGTTGCCTGCGATCTCTCCGGCACTCTTGCCCTCGCTCACATCGTTCACAAGGCTCGGCAGGGTGTCCAGTGCAAGGTCTGCTGTCGTGTCGGTCAAAATGCGCCCCAGTGCATCACCGGCACCCGCACCCAGTACATCCCCCAACACAGGGATTTTCTGCGCCTGCCCCACAACGACATTGCCGGCCTTGCCCATCGCTTGCGCAAGCGGTGTTCCTTCCATAGCGGTGTTGAACAGTTTGTACTGCATTCCCTTGCCGACAAGCGTGCCTGCCGCCGCCGCCAGCGGGTCATAGCTCTTTGCGCCCTCGATCGCATTGCTAAGCTGCGGCAGCTCGGCGCCGGTCGCATTTGCAATTTCCGCCAGCTTATCCACACTCTTCGTCAAAAACGGCACACTGTCATACAGCCCGGCTGTAAACGCCTGCGCAGTCTGCCCGGCTCCGTTCATCTGCGCTTTTCCGCGCAAAGCGCTGTTCTGGTTCAGCGCGGCATTCATGGCAGCCGTCTTTTTTGCGTAGTCCTCTTGGCTCAGACCATCTTTGTTTGCGGCAGTCTCAAACACCCGCTTCAAGCCGCTAAAGCCGGTATTCTTCGTGCTTTTTTCGTACTGGTTCACCGCCGCCACTTCGGCGCTCGTCAGCTTGCGTCCCGGGGCAGCCAGTTCGGCGCGGTAATTAGCATCGCTTTGCAGCTTTTTCAGCGCAACGGCAATGTCCTCCTGTCGGCTCTTGTAGTCGTTGCGCTTGTCCTTTGCAGCCTGTGCCTCTGACGCGCTGGGGGCGCTCCCTGCGGCGGCGTAACTGCTGCCGATAACTTTCCCGCCCCGCGTCACAGCGCGGCTCTGTGCGGGCTGTGCGGCGCTCTGGCGCTCTGCGTAGCTGTTCCCGATGTGCTTGTCTTTATTGGCTCCGGCATTTGCGGCAGTTTGCTTGTCTTTAAGCAGCTGCGCAGTTCGCTCTGCTTTCTGCTGGGCGCGGTATTTGATGTCGGATTTTTCCTGTTTGCTGTCGTCATACCGGGCGCGGGCACTGGCGTTGCGCTCTGCATTTGTGCGCTTGGGGTCGTAGTTGCCGCCTTTATTTCTCTCCGTGTCGGCGGTACTTGCCGCACTGTCTTCTCCAAACAGCGCATCCAGCGATGCCGCACTTTCCGTGTCGCCGCCCGTGCCGGTGGTACTGCCGCCCTTGCCGGAAGATTTCCTGCTGGATTTTGCAGCCTTCGCCGCTTTCTTCGCCGCATACTGCTGCGCCTTTTGCTGCTGCTGGTACAAATCGTTTGCCGCGTCAAACTTTGCCTGCGCCAGTTTCATCTGCCGGTTCAAAATATCGTTGTTCAAACTGTTTTCAAGGTTTGCACCCTGCACAATGTTGTTCAGCGTCTCGGTGTAGCTGTTATGCAGCACAGGCAGCGTCTTGTCAGTGGCGTTCATGATGGCACTGCCCTGCTGCTGTGCTTTCCTCGTTGTGCTGCGGCCAGTGCTAACATTGCTGGCCTGCGCCGTCTGGTATCGGTTCAAATACGCATTCAGCAGCGCATCTTCACGACCATTCACTTTCGCCATAGCTCAAGACCTCCAAATTCCCTAAAACCTTCCCCATCGGGGAAAGGTGGCCCCGCAAGGCCGGATGAGGGCAAACTTGATCCAGCTGCTCACTCACCCTGCATACATTACTCGTAACTGTACTCCCACTGCCCGGTAGTCGCGTTGAATCTCTGGCGAAGCTGCGGCATGCTGGCTGCCATGTTTGCGTAACCCTGCATCAGGCTGACAATATTGTTTGTGTTGTTTGCTGTAAGGTTCGCAAGGTTCGTCTGATACTGGCTCAAATCCGCTGCATCGCCGCTGGCACGCTGGTTTTCCAGCTGTGCCATGTTGTTTTGGTAGGTGTTTTCAAGGCTTGCCAGCTGGTTCTGTCGCTCGGTTTCCAGTGCGTTGCGGCTGTTGTTGTAGTTGTTCAGCATACCGGCTGTCGTGGTCTCGCTTGCACCGCCGTTAAGGCCCTGCGCCGCAAGCTGTTGGGCAAGGTTGCGCTCGCTCATCATCTTGTTGATGTACGCCTGCTGTAGGGCATTGTCTGTGGCGCGGTTCAGCTCGCCCTGCCCGTACTCGTAGTTGGCTTTCTGCTGTGCAGCACTGCGCTGGTAGGCTTCCTCACGCGCTCTGCGCTGCGCCTCCTGCGCGGCGCGCATCTGCTCTTCTGCCCTGCGCTGTGCATCTGCCGCCGCCTGCTGTGCGGCCTGCATCGCGCTCTGCATCTGGCTAATATAGCTGTTCATGTAGTCGTTGCTCTGTGCCGGCGCGCTGTAACCTGCCGCAGCGCTCCCGCCGCCAGAACTGCCGCCAGAACTGCCGACGGAGCCGCCGCCAGTGTAGCCGCCGCCAGTGTAGCCACCGCCAGCGCCGGGTTTCGGTGCTGTCTTAGCTTTCTGCCGGTTCAGTTCTGCGGCCTTCGCAGCGTTGACCATCGGATTAAAATTCGGATTTGTGTTCAACCGATGTATCGTTGTGCTTCCGTTCCCTCGGTTGGACAAAGCCGTGTAACTGGTCGTGCCGGGTTTCTGGTATATATCAGTCCTCTTTCCAAAAATCGGTTTCGGCATACTAAATCACCCCTTCCGCTCGCTCTGTGTTCCAAAATAAAAGGCCACGACCATTGTAACAATGGTCATGACCGTGTCAGGCTGTAACTTGCTCTGCAATGCCATTACGGCAAAAACCGCAACAACCACAAGTGTCACAATGGTTTTTACCTTGAAAAGCGCGGCAATGTTTTTCAAAAAATCGCCCATAGATATGCACCTTCTTTCAGCCAATCAAATGATTCTGCAAGGCTTCCTTTGCCTTCTGCATCTGGTCAATGTTGTTTCCATCCAGATTGTGGTCAAGAAGGGCAAGCAATGCCTGCATGGTCACATGCTGCCCCTCGTCCATGCGGTCAAGCCGCTGCTTGTCGTTTTTCAAGAATCCCTCCATGGCGTTCACCCGCTCTTCAAGCTTGGTAATGCGTTTGTCCTGGTCGGTCTTCGGCTTTTTTACTGCGGTGATGACTTTGCTGATGGCCACTCCCCCGGCATACAGCCCGGCAGCAGCGCCCGCCGCGTAAATCAAAAACGCCCAGGCCTCCGCAAGTGTAAACGAGAATACATGCTGCAACGGCTCACACCTCCGCCCATTCAGATTTGTACAGTCCAGCGTTTGTCAGGCCGCGTTCCTTGCACAGCAAGTAGATTGCATCTGCGTCTCCCTGCGTCACCGGCCCAATGGTAATCACTTGTAGCTTGTTTGCAGGCTTGTCCACCGTAGGCAGGGCCTTGACCAGATGGTTCAAATCAACCACGTCAGTGATGCCCGGCACGCTTCCCTTCGCGGCCTGGCCGTACTGGTGGATGTAGCGCGGCAGCGTCTTGTCGTAGTTCGTGCGCGTGTCGGCAAGCCAGCCGATGTAGTCTTCACACAGGTAGGTGTAGTCGATGTTCGCGGTTGCGAATGACGTGAAGGTATAGATGCCTGCCGTGAATCCGTGCGCTTTGGCCTTTTCGCAAAATGCCATTGCGATTGCCGTGCGCTGGTCTTTCGTCAGGTTGTCCGCACGGCCATCGTGGACGCCGGTCTTGGTTGTGTGTCCCCATTCGCTGTCGAAGAACAAGGGATAGCCTGTCGGCGCAAGGCTTGCGCAGAAGTCTGCCTCCTCCCGGGCCTCATCCACCGTGATGGCCTGCGAGAAGAAGTAAAAGCCGAACAGCTTTCCGCTTGCTTTAGCCCCGGCAAGGTTGGCATCGTACTGCTCGTCCTTCATCAGCTTTCCGCTGCCGTAGCCGCGATAACCGATGCGAACAATGGCACGGTATTGAACCTTTGCCCAGTCAATAGCACCCTGATGGTGGGACACATCAATCAGCACTTCTTCGCCACTTGTCTGCGCAGGCTGGTCGCCGTATGTGCCCGCCTTGTTGGGTATGCCTGCATACGCAGTCGAGTCAAGGCCCTTGCTCGTGGCAGTGGCTCGCACTTCAAAGTGGCAGTGCGTCCATGTGCCTGCGGCGTTGCCAGTCTGTCCGACAACCGCCAGCACATCGCCGGTCTTTACTTTCTGCCCTACGCTCGCAAGCAACTTGGAGCAGTGGCAAAAATACAGGTAATTCACTGCATCCGGGGTCTGGTTTGCGTCCAGCTTCACGCAGATATAATAGCCCCATTCCCATGTCTTATTGCTCTTGTTCGTCACGATGCGGGCTGTAACAACGGTTCCTGCAATGCTCTTGCCGTTGTAGCCGGGCATGCGGATTTTGTCGTCATCCAACCCGCAAACGTCAATGCCGCCGTGCCAAGTCTTGCCACCGCCGCGCGTGTAACCGTAGCAGCTGTACGGGTACTTCACGAGATTTCTCCCGTTAAAAATCATGGTATCACTTCCTATCATTCGTCGGTGGTATTTTCAGCGCCGTCAACCTCCGGCACATCCGGCGTCTCCGTAACCTCGTCTGCGCTCTCTCTCGCATCCACCGCATCGTAGTATTCTTGCGCCAGCGTCTCTACCTCGGCAATGTCATCTTCGGTCAGCAGGCCGTTGTCGTAGTGCGTGTACGCCTTGTCCAGCCAGAACGCAACGTCCCGCCCCGCGCCAATTTCCCGCTTGATGCTGCGCAATGTTAAATCGTGCCGTGCTTTACTCTTGATGGCCATTTTATTACTCCTTTCAGATTTGCGATGCTACCGCATCTTCCAAATCGGTAATCCGTTTAATGGGGTCTGCACGTCCCGTCACAGTCGCGCTGTCGGCATCGGTCAGCACGGTGTTAGTGCCGCTTAACGCGGGCAACGGCTGTGCGCCTGTCGCAGTGAACGGCACAGGCTTTGCCAGCTCGTACACAAGTTTTGCATTTATTGATGCAAGGTATTCCTTGGCCGCTTCTTCATTGTTCGCGTCGGTTTCTTTTAATCTTATGTAAAATGTAGACGCATTTGCCTTCATAATTCCGATTTTTGTCGCATTATTAAACGTAGCAGTGTCTTGAGGCAACGAACTTGTGAAATAACCAGCACGTCCTGGCGTTGTATAAATATTATTAAGATTTGCAACCAAAGAAAAATTGGCAATACCATGCTGGTTTATTCCGTACAACGAAATGTTTGCGTTAGCTAAATCAATAATTTTCCACGTTTCTTGCCCTTCACCACTCGCCGCGTCCACCTCACCGCCATACACGGTTTCGGGCAGGGTCAGGGTGTTGGTCTGCCCGGTGTATGGTGTGTAGGTGGTGGGGGCGGTGGTGCCAAGCGTGATTGTTACGTTGGATATCTTGCCCTCTCCTAGAGTACCATTTGGTGCGCCATCTATTGCATCGCCCCTTCCGCAAGCGTAAAAATATGCCGTTGCTACGCGTCCTTTGTGCTGTGGAGTTATAACAAATGTTTCTGTAATTTTTCTTACCGACGGCAACTTTTCGGCTTTTGTTATCGTCTCACCCTCGGTTACAATACACGGCGTACCGTCATCAAATTTGGAGTTAATCCTAAAAGCGTTACTTTCCGCTGTATCAGATGTGTAGTGATCATAAAATTTTTCCAAGGTGAATGTAAAGTCTAAAACGTATGTGCCAACAGGTAATTTATTCAATACATCTAATAGGTCTTCATAAGTTGATGCCCAGCCCACACCATCGAGACCTTCCGTTGTGCTTAGGTTCTCCCCGCACCTTGTCACCGTCACTCTGTCACGTCCCTTGATGGGACGAATGTTTTCGGGGCTTGGTGTTCCGCTCCCTTCCTGCATTGGTTCCCACTTCGCTTTCACGCCCAGCGGGTATCCCGCCACAGGGTAGCACACAACAGGGTTGCCGCTTTCTTCCAGCGGTGGGCAGAGCATATCAATGATGTGCTTGCTGCTCCACGGCGCATCCTCGCTCACCGCCGCATCATCAATCTGTACGCCGTCCTTTCCGGCAGGCCCCTCCGGGCCAATCTCTCCCTGCGGCCCCTGCTCACCGCGCTCACCCTGCGGGCCAGTATCACCCTTGGGGCCAACCGGGCCAGTTTCGCCAACAGGCCCCTGCGCGCCGGTATCGCCCTTCTCGCCTTGTACACCCTGAACGCCCTGCTCACCTTGGGGGCCGCGCTCTCCGGTGTCGCCCTTATCACCCCGTGGCCCGCGCGGGCCAGTTGCACCCGTTGCCCCGGGAGGGCCTTGAACTCCCTTTTCTCCTTGCGGCCCCTGCGGGCCTACGGGGCCTCGCGGGCCAGTATCACCCTTGTCGCCTTTGGCTCCATCCTTTCCGTCAAATTTGCCGTTAGCCGCATCATTCCGTAGGTCATCGGCCACACTCTTTGCTTCCGCGCTGTTCTTTTCTGCGTTAAGTGCAGCCTGCAAAACCTGCGTGGCAAGCGATTCGCTGGGTTTAAACGGTGCAGTTCCACCAACGTTTCCGCGCGTAATCACGTTGTATCCCTGCGTTTTTGTGATGCGCTGCACACCATTGGCAACGCCGCAATACACGATAGTGCCCGTACCCGCATTGGCAGTTACTTCGGCAGGCACATCAATCAGGCCGTTTTCCGGCACACGTATTTCAAAGGGTTCTCCCTTCGGCGGGTTAAACGTTGCCGTTACAGCAAGCCCGCTCCACATATCGTCAAAGGTCACATGTAGCTGCTCGATACCGTAACTGCCAAAAGTGCCAAGCGATAAGTTTCCGGGTCGAACACTGTACCCTTTCAGCTGTACTTCATGCAATGTCATTACACGCCCTCCAACTTACATCAGCAGCAACGCCCTTAACGCTCAGCGTCGTATCAGTGGGTGAAGCATACGGATTATTTGTTTCGTTCATGTGGTTCTCCTTTCACGCAATACGGCGCCAACGGTACACGGTTCGGTACGGCTGCATGTTGTTATGTGGTTGGTTGCCGCCTTCATTCGCAATCGAACCCGGCTTGGCTATATACGTGCCATCTGGCACAGTAGTAATAGGGCTACCAAACCCGCCTCTTTTATTATTTATATCAAGCATAATATTTGCTAAAGTCCCTATTGAACTTGGAAGTTCAGTGGATATTAGTGTGTGCGTTTCTTCGCCGCCCTCACTGCCAATAGCATGCACGCTATTGGCGCCAATCGTCACACGTCCAGCGCCATACGCTTCCCACATGCCGTACCCATACACCGCAGCAACCTTCTTTGGCGTGCTCAAATCCGGTGCGCCGGTCAGCCCTGTTCCGTCCCACTCGATAATGCCGCCAACCGGCACATACGGATATTTATACGGATTCTCTACCATTACTGGCTCACCTCCAAAACAAACACCGCCGCGCTTGTCGGCGCACTGTTCGCATAAAACTTAACCTCCCCGGCTCCGGGTTCCAGCGCGGCTACCATTCGCACCGCGTCCGTCGCTCTCGTGCGGTCACTTACGGCAATCCGGCTGTCCGCCGTCACACCTGCAACAGTCACGGAAGCGCAGGTGGTGTAGCTGGTCGTGCTGCCGTCGTCCCAGGACACCGTGTAATCACCGGTAGTCCAGGAGCTGGCTGCCACCGTAACGGTTTTGTAGCTATGCTTGTTTTCTGCGCCCACATCCTCCGCTTTCAACCATACCGATTCCCCTGTCTTGCCGTTCACGTTCTGGATAACACCCGGGTCACCTTTCTCACCCTGCGGGCCTGTCGCGCCAATTGGACCTTGCTCGCCTGTCAAGCCCTGGATGCCCTGTGGACCTCGCTCGCCGGTTTCCCCCTTTTCTCCCTGGATGCCCTGCGGCCCATCCGGGCCAACTTCACCACGCGGCCCCTGCGGGCCTGTCTCACCGGTAGCGCCTTGTGGTCCCTGTGCGCCCTGCGGCCCCTGCGGGCCTTGCAAGCTGCCGATTGGGTTCCATTTCTTGGCCTCCACATCCCAAATGTACACAACGTTGTCTGTCTCGCTGCCCACCGCGTAAGCGTCGCCCTTGTTGCCGGTTGGGCGTGCTCCTTCTAGCAACGTTAGGCTGTTGTATCGCCCCAGCACAACAAAGCTCGTGCCGTCTACGCCTTTCTCACCCCGCGGCCCTTGCGGACCGGTCGGGCCTGTTGCGCCGGTAGGCCCTTGTGCGCCGGTCAAACCCTGCGCGCCGCGCGGTCCCTGTACGCCCTGCGGCCCCTGCGGGCCAATATTGCCCTGTGCGCCCTGCGGCCCCTGCGGGCCTACGGGGCCTTGCGGCCCTTGTGCGCCGGTATCACCTTTGCGCAGCGTTATCTGTGTCACGCCGCCATTGTCCGTAATGGTCGCGCCTATAAACTGCATCCGGCTTCGCTGCGGCATTTCCTCGCCGCCATCGTCCAGTATCAAATGACCGCTGCTGCCGGTAGCCTGCCAGGTCTTGCCGTCGCTGCTCGTCTCAATGACCCTGTCGCTGTTCAGCCGGATATACAGGCAGCCGCCCTCATTGTGGGTGCGTTTTTCAAGCGCCATTTCGTTCAGGGCCGTCACAAGCTGGTTGAAAATCGGCACAATGACTTCTCGCGGTATTTCATCCATAATGCGTTGCATCTCTGCGGTAGATACGCCCGGCGTGTCTGGCCGCCCTACATTACCTTTTCCTTGTAAATCTGCGTCTGTAATTTTTTTAAATGCCATTTTCTCACCCCTTAAAGTTCCCATTTTCCACAAACTCAACGGCAATCTGCATCAATCCAAACGGCTCATTTAAAGCATTGTTTGCAAAGCGAAACCGCGCCTTGTCCACTCGTTTGATTCGGATTTTGTTGTGCAATGTCCGCGAAGTCTTGTCGTTAGAATAAGTAAGGCGCGAATAGCGCAGCTGGTGATAACTAAAAAATCGTGCGTGCGCGCTGTCGTTCCAGATATTAGACCAAATGCCGCGCTTCATGGCATAAACTACAATGCTCGTTACAGCACTGGGGGCCATTTGCAAGGCAAGATAGCGGAAACTCTTGTTTTTATAAAAAAGCGTGCCAGCTAAGTCCGGTGTTTCCCATTCGGCATAAATCACAGCGCCGTTATCGTTGTAACTGGCAATATCATCTGGGTCATTGTAAAACTGGTATACATTCCCGTTGTCAGCGCCAAAATATAGGTCGGTCTCATCCACCCACATTACACGCGCCGGGATATTCGTTTCATAAAAGCAGGCATATTGCCGGGTCGAGTACGGCTCGTTCTTGTTCGCTCCTAAATTCTGCTGTCCGTCCAGCACATAGGCAACGCCGTTCAGGCACAGCCAGTACATATCCTTGTACACACAGGCGTAAGCATCCGCTTTGTTTGCTTCGGCCAGCAGCTTGCCGTTCATGTAATAGCTTCTGTTCTGGCTAAATCGTTCGCCCACAATGTCGCTTGGTGTAATTGCGTAAATCCCTAAATTGGTCAAAAAAACAGGCTCATTGGCGCAGTAGGCAAAGCTGTATTTTGCGATTGCGCCGGGGCCTTGTATCGTGTTGGTAATGGGAAAAGCCGGTTCGCTGTCCACCAAATTGCCCTGTCGTATCACAACATTCCGGTCGGTCTCATGCTCGTCCTTATGGGCTGCAATGCGGTTTTCAATGATAGAGTAGCCCATAATAGCACTTTTTGCCGTGCCCAGTTTGCTGTAGGCGGTGTCCGGCCAATAGGTCAAGTCATACTGTCCGCTGTACCAGTCCTGGTTCGGATAATCCGGGTTGCCGCTCAAAAACAGGCGGTCTGCTGCGCCGTTCACACCAAACAAAATGCCAATATTACATTTGTTGATTCTGTCCGCATAGCCTTTCACGGTACGGCTTGCGGTGATCTCAATGTTGTCCTCGCCGGTAACAGGGCTTTTCCCCGGCGCAGTGTTGAACGTTACCACTCCCGTTGTCGCATTGCAGCTGTATCCGCTGGTCATCGTCTCCCAACTGCCGTTGCTCGTCAGCTTGCGCACTGTCACATTGGCACTGTCCAGCCCGGAAAAACTCAAATGGTACTGGGTGCTGGTCCCGTCTGCTGCAAAAAGTTCCTTGAACTTCGGTTGCAGCAGGTTCAACGCATCATACTGTTTGCCGCCGCCGGAAGGTGCTTTTGCAATCGTCAGCGTCGGGATTTTTGCATCGTCACTGGCTTTTTTTACAGTTTCTCCGTCATATACTAGCAGGCACTTTCCATCGGCAATAAACAGCTTATCGTCCATCTGCCAGCTTTTGCTGCGGGCATCTGCCATGTCGCTGTACAGTGCCTTGCCTACTTCCTTGCCGCCCTCTGGCAGCTCGTATAGTGCCGTTCCCGCATGGATAAGGCTCTTACCCTTTAGCTCGTGGAAGCCGTTCACACGGGCCGGAAACGCCGCTCGCAGCTTATATCCCATCCGCTTGCGCACCTTGCCGGGTTCTGACCGTATCATGTTCTGCGCGTTGGGGCTTTGGCTCACGCTTACATTGGCTGTGTTGCTGGTATAATCAATGCCAAGCAGTTTATCAATCGCAAGTTTGCTGCGGGCAACCTGGCTGGGTATCGTAAAAGTTGCCATGCTTACCACCACCCTGTATTGCTTGTAAAGCTTTCCTTACTTACGGTTCTCGGGTTCTTCAGTCGTTCAAAGGCGGTCTCAAACTCGTTGCGGTAGTAAGTGGCAATGGCAATGTCATCATCCTTGTATAACTGGCTGGCAATGTACAGCGGCAGCAGTACAACGGCATCGTCCGGCAGGTCGATTTCTTTTGTGTTCGGCGTTTCCAGCGTCAGCGTTGTGGGCTTGGCATCGTAGAAAAACTCAAACTCGCCTTCAAAATCAGCCGGAAAAACCAGGTACTTGCCGCCGTACAGCTCCACCCCGTCTACAGGTTCCGGGGTATCGTCCACCAGCTTGTACACCTCATAAGCGCCCATCCGCCAGTAATCCGGCACCTGATAAACCAGATTCACAGTCAGCTTTTCGCCCTTGTCTTTGTCTACCATGTAGCTTTTGCGTAAATACCGCCCGGCAGTACAAATCATTTCAATGGCTTCGTTGGCTGCCTGCGGCATCGCGTTTAAATATTCTTTTGTCGCTTCGTCTGGGTTCGAGAGGTCTGTGCCGTCACTGGCGAACATCTTCTGCAAGGATGCCAGCTTGATCTGTTCCCATGTCATTTGCAATCACCCCCTGCTGCATAGCTTCCTGTTTGTCCATCTCCTCTTTGATGGATTTCTGCATTGTGGCTGCATACGGGAATCCGGTCTCTTTCAGGAAAGTCCACAGCCGGTACTGGCTTGCAGGCTCGTTAATGTTGCCAAAACCGCCTGCCTGATACTTTACATCGACCATATCCCACAGCCGCTCGCGGTTGCTTGCAAGGTTACTTGCCGGGTCTACCTCAATGATAAATTCATCGTTCCAGTACAATTCCCCGGCTGCGTCCCGCTTCAAAAACTCCATCCTGTCAAAATGCCCGAACTGCTGTTCGCCGTCCGTGTCGGTCTCGGTCATCGGGTACGGCTCATCGGCATACGCCAGCAAAAACTCAAACATCATGCGGTACAGCTTGGCATAGGCGTTGTTCTTCATCTCGCGCTTGCTCTGCAAACGGCCTGCGCTCTGGTTCGCGCTGAACTGCTTCGCACTGCCCGATGTAGCGGAAGAATCGTACTTGCCCTGGAATGCGTCCGTAATGCCCAAAGTGGATTTTGCCCAAGTGTAATTCATTTCCAGCATGTTCTGATCGTTTTGCACATTGGGCTGCACATTGATAACATCGATCATAGCTTTCTGGCTCGGGTTGTCTACGCGCAAAATTTTCAGCTCGTCATCGTTAAGCTCTGCATTTACGCCCTCCGGCAGCACTACCCAACTGCCGCCTTTCAGCAACTTTTCCTGAATCTTCGTGCCGTATTTGTTGATAGCCTGCTGCTGGTCAGCGATAATATCTACATCCGACACGCCCAAAAACTTGTCCGATGCCGCAATGTTTATCCGCTCCACAATCGGGAACCCGTGCGGTTTGTAGGCCGGTATCTCGTTGGCCTCCATCTCGCCCGGCATCATAATGACATCGCCGCTCTCGTTGTCACGCTGCACGCTGCCGTCCGGGTTCACAATGGGAACATCCTCGCCCATCACCTGTGCAGGCAGCACTTCGCCGCTGCTAAGCACTACATCCTGTGTCAGCGTAAGGGTCTGTACCGGCTGTTCTTTGAACTTCTTGTTCCCGCAAACACAGACATCTCCCACGCGCCGCCGTCCGCATTTCGTGCAGACCTCTGCCGTGCGCGCATAATAATCGGGGAAATCTTCAAGCACCTGACACCCTACCCAGCTAAACATACCTACTGTGCCCTTGTCGTGCTTGTAATAGACAATGTTCTGCGTCACAACGCCTGTGTGGGTGCTGTCATCGCCCCCGCGCGCGTCCGGCGCGTCCTCTGTGTCGGTCTCAATGGTAATGCCGTACCGCGCTTCCAGCGAATCCTTGCTCTTTGAGACCTGCACAAAGATATAATCCATATCCTCAATGCGGTACACACCCGGCTGTGGGATGACCTGCCGTGGGTGACGCATCTCTACTTCAACATCGCCCAGCGTGCAGTGATACCCTGCAACCGGGTTCCACTCCACATGGAAAAAGTCCGCGCCCTGCACCGGCACTGTGCGTTCGCTTCGGTCATTCAGTTCAATAAACCGCATCCGCCGTGCCTGATTGCGCAGCATGTTTTCGGCCTTTCGCGCCAAGTCCCGGTCTTCCGCATGGATAGCTGTTACCTTCGGCATCGGGTAGCTGGAATCTACCTGACTTTCAATCAGCTCATAGATAATATTGCGCACATTCGTGGCGTTCTTTTTGGCGCCCTGTATCTCGTGGCTGCCATAGTACATGGCCTCGCGCTTGCGCATCTTTTTCAGGGTGTCACTGTATGCAGCTTTCGCGTTGGATAGCTTGCCCTGCCATTTTTCAAGGTCTTTTGTCTGCTTATCGTCTTTCTTCATATCGTCACTCCTGTGGGGTCATGCCCCCGCAAATGTGATAAAAAAGCGGCCCTGCCGTAGCAGAGCCGCTAAAATTACTGCTTTTTGGTTCGCCGTTTCCGGGTGACTTGGCTTCCCCCTGGGGGGAAGCTGTCAGCGGCTCCGACCGCTGACTGATGAGGGGCAGCCTTGCCGCTGTTGTCCGCTTTCTCCACCGCCCGGGAATAATACGTCCCGTCCTTGATCACAGCCTCCACAACATACAGCCGCTTGCCGTCCTCAAAGGTGTCCCCGATTTTCAATCCTTTAGGAACCATACTGCACCGCCTTAGGTCAGCGTGCTGCCAGCAGTAGCGCCGCCCAAAATAACGTGCCGCCAATCTCCGAAACCGGCGCTGAAACGGCCACGGCAAGAAGTGATCAGATCCTGCGTCATCGTGTCCACATTCTGGAAGGTCTCCATCGCGGTACGGTCATAGAACACATTGCCAAGCAGGTCCTTGTTGGCCTGAGAACTCATGATGATATAGGGGTTCGTCTCTTCAGCAGCCTGCCAATGGTGGTCAACGATCAGCTTCCACATGCCCTTGTTGACGTTCACATCGTTGAAGTTGCTGCCGACCTGCTGGTCACTGTTGGCGATCTTCTTTGCCAGCACGATCATCTCGGGGCGGTTAGCAGGCAGGATGATGGTGTCGAACACATAGCCCATGTGGTTGCCGGAGGCATTCATGAAGTTGAAGCCGACATTCGCCAGCTTGTTCAACATCGCGTCATCGGTGCCCAGCGCATTGGTGAACACATTGGACTGCGCGGCAACGCCAGTCTTGCCGGTGTGATCTTTGGCAAACAGGGCCTTGCCGTCTGCGGTGGTGGAATCCAGCCCGGTCTTTGCGCCGTAAGTAAAGGTCGCGGCAGCGCTGGTCAGTGCGCTGGAAGCAAACACAGCACGGCTGCGCTTGTAGGCACGCACATAGGCTGCAGCGCGGGCAGCGGCCATATCAAACTGGTTGTCCTCGATCATCGTCTTGGTGATGCGGAACGCCTTCTTGAACTCCGAATGCTGGATAAGTTTGGGCTCCACCTCGCCGAAATCATCCAGCGGGCTGGACGCGCCCTCATCGACCAGATCAAAGTTGGAGAAGGTAGACATACCCGCGATCTTCTCGCCGAAACGCTTGGACTTCTTGACATTGAACAGCGCATTGACAAGCTCGTCATCGTTGTTCTTCTCGTTGTCGGTGTCCTTCATTTTCATGGTGAGCAGGTCAGCCCACTCATTCCAAAAATCATTGGCAAGGCCGCTTGCCTTGCTAAAAATAACTGCCATAGTCAGTCTCCTTTACACAAAAAATCAAATCGAGTTGTAGAGCTTCTGCAGCTCCTCATCGCTCTTGTCCGGGAAATACTCATGCGCTTTCGCAAGCATCCCGCTGCTCATGGTCTTTTCCTTGCCCGGCATATTGGCACCGCCGTGCGCGGCCAAGTGCCCTTTGCCGCGTGCCGCGTTGATAGCTGCCTGTTTACCGGCCTCCGTGCCGCTCTGCACGGCCTTGCCGTAGTTCAGCGCCTTGTAGGCGGTCACCATGTCCAGCCCGTTTTTCTGCACAAGCTCGACCATCTTGTCAAAATTTTCAAGCTTGGCAAGATCTGCGGTGGTTTTCAGGCTCGGCTCAATTTTTTGCAGCGCGGCAAAGTCAGCATTGAACGCTGCCTGCGCCTCGTCGTTGACTCTGGCGGCTTTCAGCTCCTCCATCTCGGCTTTCAGCTGTGCCTTCTCCGGGTCGTTGTCGATAAGGCGCTGCAACGCGGCTCTCTGTTCCGCTGTCTGGTTCGCCGTGGCCTGCTCGATTGCACGCTGACGGTCAAGCTTGTTCTGGGCGTCCAGTGCGGCGAAATAGTCCTGCATCGACTTGACAGGCGCGCCGGTCTCTGGGTTTTTGTACCCGGCAAATCTCTGTGCAAATTGTCTGTCCACACGCTGCTGCGCCTCTCGCTCGCTGCGCTGGCGGGCAATGGCCCAGACATTGTTGGGGATTTCCGGTTCTGCGGCAGTTTCCGTGTTTTGGTCGGAACTTTCCACTTCACTTTCCACAGTTTCCACATTTTCTGTCGGGTTGTCGTCAATCTGGTCGGCTACGCCAGCGGTCACGCCGTTTTCAAACTCGTCCATAGGTTCCTCCGCGTACAACGCCCGCCGGCTAAATTTGCATAAAAAAAGCGCCTACCATCTTTGGTAAGCGCTTCTTTTATCGTAGTTTTCCTGCCTTCCCCCTCGGGGGAAGGTGGCCCCGCAGGGCCGGATGAGGGCAAAGCAAATCTTATTGCCCTCCGTCATTCACCGGGTAACTCACCCTCTGCACCGCTTTTCCCGGTGCCAGCTCCCCCACAACCTGCCCAAATCGCGGGCATTGCTTGCTTCGGCAGATAAATTTCAGCACCTCCGTGCTGGAATCCACACGGCACTCCACGCCGCAAGTCGGGCATCTCATGCAGGGTTCCCCCATTTCTCAATCAGCATTTTGCGGTCTTTCGGGCTGGCGTTTTTGTAATCCTCGTACATGTCCGCCGTCCACGGCCTTTTTCGTATATTCACAGGCTTTTTCGCCGGGCTTGTCCACCAAACGCAAAAATAGCGTAATGCGTCCGGGTAATGCGTCAGGCCGTGCGGGTTCTTCGCATACACATCGGGGTTTTTATCATCCTTCTGTATCTTCGTCAGGCACGTCCATAACTCGCCCGGCTTGTAGAACGTCAGATACCCTTTCCCGCTCTTTTCGTCCTTGCGCAGCCATTGTTTCATAGCCGCGCATCCTGCCGGGAAGTCTCTAGAACTCTGCACCAACGGCAATCCCGCCTCGCCGAACAGCTGTGCCCGGCTCTTGCCGCTCTCCTGGCTTCGGTTCCACAGGTCAGGTGGTGCAAGATACATGTCTATCTCTTCCTCGGCAGAATCACGCAAAATCAAGTCTGCCGCTTCACTTATCGTCTTGTTCGGCCCGCCGTCCACCCGGTACACCGTTGCATGGCCCTGCGTGTCAACCGCGATCCAAAGCGCCGCCAACATATCAAGGCCGTAGTCAATCGTCACATAGCGTCTTAGCGGCCCAGTGGGCGGTGCATCGACCAAGTGGGTATCTTTGTCAAGCTCACTAAAAAAGCGCCCTCCGGGGGCGGAGAGCGCTTCTTCTTCAGTTGCAGGGTACTCCTGCATCGTTTTATCCTCGCCCAGCGCAGCAACAGTCTGTGCGTACCACTTCTCACTGCGGCGCGGGTCTGTGCTCCACGGCAAAAACAGCTTTGCAAAACCGTTGCCGGGGTTTGTGTAGATTTCCTCAAACAGCGTGCCAAGTTTGATGGTTGACAACCCGATGACACGTCCGCCGAACGGTCTGTTGATAACCGGGTATGCAGCCTGCCAGATTTCCTCTGCGTACTGCTGGAACGCCCATTCGTCTATCACGATCAAGTCAGCGGTAAACGAACGGCCTGCCGCAGGGCTTGACGGGAACGCCTTAAACACGCTCTCCGGGCCGTCCGGCCACATCACAACCACCTGCATTGTGCTTTTGTAGAATACCGGCCCCGTCCAGCCTGCAACGCTGCCGCCCGGCGTGTCCACCTCGCGGATAAGCCCCGGCATGTATCGCAGTATCACAGCCAAGCGGCGTACAAGCTCTTTGGCCTCGTCCTCTGACCGGCTCAAGCCAATCGCAGTACGGCCTGTATTCAGCGCCACAAGCCGTGCTACCTCTGCCAGCGCCAACCATGTAAAGCCCAACTGGCGCGCTTTCAGCACGCAAACAAGCCGGTTCTCGGCAAATACGACCAGCGCTTTTTTTTGCCCATCCCACAGCGTAAACGGCTGTATCAGCTCGTCTGCGTCCTTGTCCTCAATGTGGCAATATGTTTCGCAAAAATATACCGGGTCTTTCCTGCACGCCTCGCGCTCAAGTTCCCGCATCTCTTCCAGCGTCAACACATTACCCCGCCTTTAGCAAAAGTCTTGCGTGGAAAACCAGCCAATCAAAACGAATTGCAAAGTTCGGTACCGCATACACCATGTTGTCACGCAAAAACGAAAGCGACGGCAACAGAAAGAATGATTTCCCGTAAATCTCAAAATCGAACTTGCAATCCATTTCTCTACCTCAAAATTCCCCAAACCCGCCCTACCGGTCTCTGCTATGCCGGTCTCACCCGTTGCGGGGAGCAAATCCGCAACGCTTTTTTGATTCCCTGTATTGTCCGCACAGGGCTGGCGGGCGTCATTTGTATACCGCACAGTCCTGCGGTGTTCGGCAGCATTTATACCCGCGCCCCTATCCGCGGTTGAAGTTTGTTTTCGCACTTCACTGTGC
>ERZ773130.609-NODE-609-length-42074-cov-5.326971_pt1 | contig 42074 bp, 36 predicted proteins | sample MGYA00511919_ERZ773130 | MGnify/ENA primary metagenome ERZ773130 (study PRJEB29015, sample SAMEA2737851) | human gut metagenome | biome: human gut; feature: human-associated habitat; material: faeces | place: China | collected 2012 ...
CTACCGTGCCGCTATTTCCGGGGTCTGTCGTACCGGGGTCTACCGTGCCGCTATTTCCGGGGTCTGTCGTACCGGGGTCTACCGTGCCGCTATTTCCGGGGTCTGTCGTACCGGGGTCTACCGTGCCGCTATTGCCCGGATCGGTCGTCTCGCTGCCGTTTCCTGTATTGGTTTCCGTCCCGGAATTGCTGCTGGTCCCGCCGAGAATATCTCCGCTGTATCGATCCACAACGACCGGAGGCGCCACTGCAGCCTTGCTGTCCTCCACATGACCGGTGGAAGAGGAAAGCGAACCATCAGAATTGAGCGACATGATGTCAAGGTCGCTCATCGTGAACTTCTCAACAAAGGGGCTGAGCTCGTTGTTCACAATATTCAGCAGCTCCTGCGCCTTGGGGAAAACATAGTTCTGCGGCCACCTCGGATACGCGCGGCTGTAGACATACAGTGCCGTATTCGGCATGGTGACAAAGTTGACATCTTCGACCTTGAGCCCGCCCATCACGGCCTGCGAGCCGAACCAGAGCATTTCCTCAAACGTGAGGTCGGAGGTGACGTTATTTTTCACCGCGCGGGCAAAGTCGCCGATCTTCGTCACGTTCTTGAGCTGCAAAAGCTGCTCGATCATCGCTTTCAGAAGCGACTGCTGCGTCTTGATGCGGCCAAGGTCGCCGTCCGGATAGCCGTAGTGTATATCGGTGTCGTGGCGGTAGCGCAGCACCTGCATTACATCGCTGCCGCTGAGTTTGCGGTAACCCTTGGTCTGGTGAATGTGCAGATCCTGATAGGGGTCGTCGTAGTTCATGTTGCGCGGCACATCGTAGTAAACGCCGCCCATGGCCTCCACGATCGCGCCGACCGCGTCCCATTCGACAATGACCTGATAGTCCGGCTCGAAGCCGACGAGCTGGGAAATCTCCTTATAGAGTGCCTTGATGCCCTTTTCTCCCCCGCCGTAGTAGTTGTAGACGGAGTTGATGCGCTTGACGTCCCAAGGGACGTTGACCATTGTGTCGCGCGGGATGGACATGACGGTCGCCTTCTGGTTCGTCACGTCGTAGCTCGCGAGCAGCATCGTGTCGGTGTTGCCGCCGCCGCCCGTGTCGCGCCCGAGGACGAGCACCGTGTAGAAATCCTTGCTCTTTCGCTCGCCGTCCGCGCGCGGGCGCACGCCGTCGCCGTAGTCGATCTCGTCGACCTGCGTCTGGTTGGGGTCCTTCTGCGCATCGCCCTTGTTCGGCAGCTGCGGCGCGCGGATCTTCAGAAGGTAGCTTCCGCCCGCGACCACGCCGCACAGCAGCGCGATCAGCAGCACGCGTCCAAGCAGCCGCCCGGGGTGGGAAAAGGTCTCGCAGATCTGCTCCCACGCCTCGTCGCAGTTGCGCTCGAAAAAGCTCTCTTCATGGTGTACGCGGCGTCCCTCATAGCGGATGCTGTCTCTGTCGTTTTCGTAAAAGTCCTTATCATTCATGGCTATGTCCTCTCAGCTCGTCCAGTGCTTCCAGCGTGTTGTGATGGACGGGATTCCCCCGCTCTTCCATCTCCTCCACGGTCATGGCGAGCCCCATCGCAAGCCCTCGGTCAATATCCTCCCACACGACCTTGCGCAATTCCTCCACGCCGTCGAAGTCGCGGTTCGGCTCAATGTAGTCGGCGAGATAGAGCACCTTTTCCAGCACCGTCATACCGGGCTTACCCGTCGTGTGCCAGAGAATGGCGTTGTAGATCTCGTCGTCCGCGCCGAACACGTCGCGCGCGAGCGCCGCGCCGGTCTTGGCGTGCAGCAGCTTGAGCGCGCGCTGCTCCAGCTCGTCGAGCACGATGTGGTAGTGCTCGCAGAGCGCGAGCTGCTCTTCCATCGAAAGGCGCTTGGTCGCGTCGTGCAGGAGCGCCGCAAAGCGCGCCTTTTCAACATTTGCGCCATAGCGTTCCGCGAGTTCCTTCGCCGTCTGCTCGGTGCCGAGCACGTGGGGAATGCGCTTCGCCTTGAGGTAGGAGAGCGCGATGGGTCTCAGTTCCTCTAAGCTTAGACGTTTCAAATCGAGATTTGTTCCATATAAATGCTCACGCAGGATATAACCGAGCACCGCGGGGGCAAGAAGCCCCGCCGTTTTCCCCTTCGGGATGCGCTCGCGCAGCTCGGTGGACGAAACGTCCACAAGGTTCGGCAGCGTCATCGTCACGATGCGGCTGCCCGGGAACTTTTCCCCAAGGAAATCCCGCTGCGGTGCAAAAAGCGTCTCGCCGTCCTTCTCCGTGCGTCCGAAAGCGCAGAGCCCTGCATGGCGCAGGATCTCCTCCGGCTTGTACCAGTTCTGGAACGAGAGGAACATATCCGTCCCCATCAAAAGCCACAGCTCGTCATTCGGGCGCTGCTCGTGGATCTCGCGCACGGTATCGACGCTGTAACTCTTGCCCTCGCGCGCGACCTCCATATCCGACACCGTGACCGTTATCCCTGTGTCGAGCGCGATCTGCTCCCCCATCAGGCGCGTCATCGCAAGGCGGTGCTCCTTCCCTGCCGCATCGGCGGAGAGTGCCTTGTGCGGCGGAATGCCCGCGGGAATGAGCAGCAGCTCGTCGAGTCCCAGATACTTCGCCGCGCTTTTCGCTGCGGCCATATGACCCAAATGCGGCGGGTTGAAACTGCCGCCGTAAATTCCGATCTTCAAAATTGTTCGACCTCTTTTTCTCTTTTACACGGTCTTTTTCGCCGCCTTGGGCAGCACGATCTTATCCTTCTTGTCCTTTTTGTGCGAGGGGCGGTAGAGCACGAATTTTGTGCCGATGACCTGCACCTGCTCGCTGCGCGTCAGCTCGCTCAGCTCCTGACACGCCTCGCGCGCGGTGAGCATGCTGTTTTCGAGCACGCGGCACTTGATGAGCTCGCGCGCCTCCAGCGCGTCGTTCGCCTGCTTGACGAGGTTGTCGCCGATGCCGTCCTTGCCGATGTGGACGATCACGTCGAGGTCATTGGAAAGGCCGCGCAGATACGCGCGCTGTTTGCTGTTCAGTTCCATAGATTTTCCTTATCCTTTTTTATTGATGTTCCGCAAGATAATTCTTGAGTGTTTCCTTGAATGCCCGCAGCGCCTTGCCGCGGTGCGAGATCTCCGCCTTTTCTTCTGCCGAAAGCTGTGCAAAGGTCTTTCGCTTGTCAGGCACGAAGAACACGGGGTCGTAGCCGAAGCCGTTTTCGCCCATCGGGGCAAAGGCGATCGTGCCCTCGACCTCGCCGTCATTCTGCAAGACGTCGCCGTTTGGGAACGCGCAGGTGATGGTCGTGTGGAAGTGGGCGCGGCGGTCGGCCTGACCGTGCATCATCTGCAAAAGAAGACGGTAGCGGCCGATATCGTCCAGCCCCTCGCCGCCAAAGCGCGCGCTGTATACGCCTGGGCCGCCGTTGAGCGCGTCCACGCACAATCCCGAATCGTCCGCGATGGCGGGCAGCTTCGTCGCCTCCATGACGGCCTTGGCCTTGAGAAGCGAATTCTCGGCAAAGGTCTCGCCCGTTTCCTCCACCTCGATCTTCACGCCGAGGTCGGCCTCGGACACGACCTCCACGCCGAGGTCGCTCAGAATGGCGCTCATTTCCGTCAGCTTTTTAGGGTTCTGCGTTGCCAGAACAAATTTCATCGTCAAACCTCCCACGGGTCTTTTTCCCGTCTTTTTCTGCTCTTTTCTTCGCGCTTTTCTTCCTCGCGCTGCGCCTTGCGCTCTTCGCGCTGCGCGCTTATTTTTTCCTGCCAGGCCGTGAACTTTTTGTCGAGCTTATCGAGCGGCCACTCGATCTCCGGCACGGGAACAATGACCACCTTGCAGCTTTCACAATAGTACGCGGGCGTCTGGTAATTACAAAATAATCCGGCCTTGACGAGCGTGACGGAATTTTTGTCATCAGGGTCCGAACCCAGCATACCGTCCTTCCCGCGCCCCATCCACTCGATGTGGTCGCGGTAAGCGGGGATCACACCGTCGCGCATTTCTTTTCCGCAATAGGGGCAAACAGAAGTGATTTCCATATTCGTCTCCTTATGTCTCGCAGGTTTATGATTTTCCCCCTCAGATGAGCGCCTTGACGTATTCCTCCGCATTGAATGGCTGGAGATCGTCGATGCCCTCGCCGAGGCCGACGAACTTCACGGGCACACCCAGCTCCTGCGCGATAGCGACGCAGATGCCGCCCTTAGCCGTGCCGTCGAGCTTCGTTAAGATGATGCCGGTGAGCCCCGCCGTCTCGCGGAAGACCTTCGCCTGCTGAAGGCCGTTCTGCCCCGTTGTCGCGTCGAGCACGAGAAGCGTTTCCTTCGCGGCGTCAGGCGTTTCGCGGTCGATGATCTTGCGAAGCTTGCCGAGCTCGTTCATCAAATTCACCTTGTTGTGCAGTCTGCCCGCCGTGTCGCAGAGGACGACGTCGACATTTCTCGCCTTTGCCGCCGCGAGCGAATCGAACAGCACCGCGCCGGGATCTGCCCCCTCGACCGAGCGGACGATCTCGCACTCTGCGCGGTTCGCCCAGATCTCAAGCTGATCCGCCGCCGCCGCACGGAACGTATCCGCCGCGCACAGCAGCACGCGCTTGCCCTCGCCCTTCAGACGGTGGGCGATCTTGCCGATGGACGTTGTCTTGCCCACACCGTTCACGCCGATGACCAGCACGACGCTCGGCTGCGTCGACAAATCGAGCGCGGTGTCGCCCACGTTCAGCTTTTCGATGAGGATCTCGCGCAGCGCCTGCTTGACGTCGTCGCCGCGCTGGATGCTCTTCTGATACACGACGTCGCGCAGCTTTTTCACCGCGTCGTGCGCAACCGTCGCGCCAAGGTCAGCCAGAATGAGACTCTCCTCCAGCTCGTCGTAGAAGTCGTCGTCGATGGTCTCCCACACGATGGTGTCGAACCATGCTTTTTTGATCTTCGCAAAAATACCCATACTCTTTGATTCCTCTCTCGCGCTTATTCCTTAATGTTGAGTTCCTTCGCCATATCGTTCATGTTGATCGTCAGGATCTTGCTCACGCCGCGCTCCTGCATGGTGACGCCGTAAAGGACGTCCGCTGCCTCCATCGTGCCGCGGCGGTGCGTGATGACGATGAACTGCGTCTTTTGCGTGATACGGCGCATGTAGTTTGCAACGCGCACCACGTTCGGCTCGTCAAGCGCCGCCTCGATCTCATCCATGACGCAAAACGGCGTGGGATGGACCTTCAGAATGGCAAAATACAGGGCGATGGCAACGAAGGCCTTCTCGCCGCCCGAGAGCAGCGTGATGGTCTTGAGCGCCTTACCCGGCGGCTGCACCTTGATCTCGATGCCGCAGGAGAGCACATCGTTTTCGTCCTCCAGCTCGAGCGTCGCCTTGCCGCCGCCGAAGAGCTCCAGAAATGTCTCCTGAAAGCTCTCGCGGATCAGCGCGAACTGCTCTTTGAAGATGACGGTCATCTCGCCCGTGATGCTCTCGATCACGCCGACGAGCTCGCTCTTTGCCTTTTCCACGTCGTCGCGCTGCTCGGTGAGATAGGTGTAGCGTGTGTTCACGCGCTCGAATTCCTCGATCGCGCCGACATTCACGCTGCCAAGGCCGCTGATGGCCCGCTTGAGCTCTCCAATGCGGCGGCTCGCCTTCTGAACGCTCTCGAGCTCAATGCGCTGCTCCTGTGCGGCGGAGTGCGACAGCTCATAATTTTCCCAGAGCCTGTCGAGGATCTGCTGCTCCTCCATGGCGCTCGTCGCGCGCTTTTGCTCAAGCTTGCTGACGCTGCGCTCCACGTTGAGCACATTTTCGTTGAGTTCGCGCCCGCGCCGGTCGCTCTGGCTGCGCTCGGCTTCAAGTGCGAGTTTCGCTTTGGAAAGCGTTTCGAGCTCGGCGCGCTTTTCCGTCATTTTGCCGCTCAGCGCGGCGATCTCTTCTTCATGCACGCCGATCTCGCGCCGCGCCTGCTCGCTTGCCGTTTTGTACTGTTCAATGAGCGCCTTTCTGCTCTGCTCGTCGCCCTGCATCTGGCAGCGCAGGCCCTCCAAGCTCGCGAGCGACTTTTCCGTGGTCTCGCGCTCGGCGGCAAAGCCCGCAAGCGCGCTCTTGCGTCCGGCGATCTCATCGCCGAGGCGCGAGGTGGAGCGCAGCAGCTCCGTCTGCCCGGAAAGACTCTCCTCCGCCTGCGCGCGCAGCGCGGCGGCCTCGCTCTCCTGCTGCGATGCAAGCGCTTCCTTTTCTTCCATGGCGCGCTTCACCTCGCCGCGGCGGCGGGTGATGGTATCGCGCTCGATATCCAGTGCTTCCAGCCGCTCGCGCAGCGAGGAAAGCAGCAGATCATAGCGATTTTTGTCGCCTTGCAGCTTGAGCACGGCGTCCTCCGCCGCGCGCTGCTGCCCCTGCGCGACCTCCAGCTCGTATCGCGCCTTCGAAAGCTCGCGCTTGGCGTCCTCGGCGGCCTTGGCAGCGAGCGTCAGCTTTTCTGCAAGGCTGCCGCGCCGCGCCGTCAACTCGCGCAACTCGCCAGCTCTGCTCAAAATGCCCGCGCTGCGGGAGATCGAGCCACCCGTCATCGAGCCGCCGCGATTCAGAACCTGACCGTCGAGCGTCACGATGCGGAACGCATTCGAAAACTTGCGTGAGATCGTGATGCCGCAGTCGAGATCCTCGACCACGACCGTGCGGCCGAGCAGGTTTTTGAAGATGCCATCGTATGCGCGCTCGTATTCCACAAGTTCGCTCGCAAGGCCGACATAACCGTATTCGCCCTTCACGCGCTCGTCGCGCAGCGCTTCGCCGCGGATCGTCGAAAGCGGCAGGAAGGTCGCGCGTCCGCCGTCGCGCTGCTTTAAGAGCTGGATAGCGCTCTTGGCGTCCTCCTCGCGCTCGACGACGATGTTTTGCAGTCCCGCACCGAGCGCAATCTCGATCGCAACGGCGTACTTCTTGTTGACCTTCATCAGACCCGCTACCGGGCCGTGCACGCCGCGCAGGGCATTGCGCTCGCGCGCCTGCATAACCGTGCGCACCGCCTTATTGAAGCCCTCGTACTCCTTTTCCATCTCGCTGAGCAAGCGGATGCGGGAGTCTAAGTTGTTCATCTCCATCGTGAGGGAAACGTGCTTTTCTCCCGTTTCCTTCTCTCGCTCGATCCTGCCCTGCATCTTCATCGTGTGGCCGGCGATGATATTGCGGATAGCGTCGGCTTCCTCCTGCGCACTTTCGAGCGCGCGGCGGTTCTCCGCGGCACTTTTGCGCGTTTCAGAAAGCTGGGCTTCCCCGCTCTCCTGCTCGGCGGCGATGGCGCTCTCGCGCTCGTCCATTTCAGAAAGCGTCGAGCGCAGGGCGGCAACTTCCGCGCGGCTGTCCGCCGCGGCGGACAAGGCAAGCGCCTCACGAGCGCGCAGGGCTTCCGCTTCGCTCGCAGCCTCGCCCGCGTTTTTCGACAGTTCCTCCGCCTGCTTGAGCAGCACAGCGAGCGCCGTTTCGACTTCGTTTTTATCGTGTTCCAGCTCTTCGATGCGCGCGCGCTGCTGCGCGATCTGCTCGTCCATCGAACCGACGCGGTCGGACTGGCTTCTCAGTTCCTCCTCCACGCGCGCGATATTTTCCTCGTTGTGCGCGATGCCCGTTTGCAGCACCGCCACGCAGGATTCCTGTTCCTTTACCTGCGCATCGAGCGCGGAAAGCGCCGTGCGCTCCTCCTCCTGCGCGATGTCGTTTTCGTGGATACGCGCGGAAAACTGCTCGCTCGCGGCGTACAGCGCCTCGAGGTCGGCATTTGCCTTATTGAGCTCCTCGCGTGCAAGGGCAAGGTCGGTGTCGAGCTTGATGGCGCTCGTGCGGAGCGTTTCGAGATTCTCAAGCCACACGGAGATCTCCAAAAGGCGCAGCTCGTCGCGGTAGATGAGATATTGCTTCGCTGTCTCCGCCTGCGCGCGCAGAGGGTCGACCTGCAATTCAAGCTCGGCGATCTTGTCGTTAATACGCACTAAGTTCTCCTCTGTGCGCTCAAGCTTGCGCTCGGTCTCCTCCTTGCGGTAGCGGAAGCGGGAAATGCCCGCCGCCTCCTCAAAGATCTCGCGGCGGTCGCCGCTCTTTTGCGACAAGATCTCGTCGATGCGGCCCTGACCGATGATGGAATAGCCCTCGCGGCCCATGCCGGTATCCATGAACAGCTCGTTCACGTCGCGCAGCCGCACGGACTGCTTGTTGATATAGTATTCCGACTCGCCGCTGCGGTAGTACCGGCGCGTGACGGCGACCTCGTTTTCCTCCATGCTGGGGAAAATGTGCTCGGTGTTGTCGAGCACAAGCGTCACCTGCGCAAAGCCCATCTGGTTGCGCGTTTCCGTGCCGCCGAAGATGACGTCCTCCATCTTCACGCCGCGCAGCGATTTGCTCGACTGCTCGCCCATGACCCAGCGAATGGCGTCCGAAATATTCGATTTACCGCTTCCGTTCGGGCCGACGATGGCGGTGATGTCCTCACCGAAGTTGAGCACCGTCTTGTCCGGAAAGCTCTTGAAGCCCTGGATCTCCAATGCCTTTAAGTACACGGGCAAATTCCTCCTTGGAAAAAGCGCGTCATTTGCAATCAGGGTATAATGACACAGTTTAACTAATACTATATACCATTTTTTTGCCGTCTTTTCAAGGCCATTCGATGAACAAAGCGTAAAAAGACGCCCGAAGACGTCTTTTTTCACTCATTTTTCTTCTTTTTCTCCTCGATCAATTCGTACAATGCTTCCAGCGCGTCGGACAGGCCGCCGAGCCGCCCGACAAGTCCGCAGGCAACCGCCTCCTCCCCGTAGAGCACGCTGCCAACATCGGAGGCTAAGTCCTGCGTATCCATCATCAGCGCGAGAAAGCGCTCGCGCGTGATGTTCGAATGCTTGGTCACAAAGCGCACGATACGCTCCTGCAAGCGTTCAAAATACTGGTAGGTCTGGGGTGCGGCGATGATCGTGCCGCTTGTGCGCACGGGGTGAATGGTCATCGAGGCCGACGGCGCGATCATCGTCACCATCGGCGCGACCGCGAGCGGCACGCCGATGGAGTGCCCGCCGCCGAGAACGAGCGAGACGGTAGGCTTTTTCATTCCCGAAATGAGCTCGGCGATGGCAAGCCCCGCCTCCACGTCGCCGCCGACGGTGTTGAGCAGGAATAAAACACCGTCGATGTCCTCGCTTTCCTCGAGATACGCAAGGAGCGGCAGCACGTGCTCGTACTTGGTCGCCTTCTGCGTATTCGGCAGCAGCATGTGTCCCTCGATCTGCCCGGCGATGGTCAGGCAGTGAATGGCGGCGCGGCTATTTTTGATGACGACCGAGCCGTAGTCGATGACGGGCTGAATGGGCGGCAGCAGCGGCTCCTGATCGTTCTTTTCCCTGTCCTGCGACGGTTTCGTTTCACTTTTCATGGCAAGTCCTCCCGAAAGTCATTTTCGCTAGGATTTGCAAAAAGCGGGCAAAGCATACGAAAAAGCGCCCGAAGGGTTTTCCTTCGGGCGCGCAGTTTCAATTGTAATACGTCAGCAGGTCGGAAGCGCTCTTGCGCTTCGGCGCGGCGGGCTCCTCGTCGGGATACCCAAGGCCGATCACGCAGCCGACCTTCTGGTTTTCCGGAATGTGCAGCAGGTCAATGATCTTCTCTTCATCGAAGTAGCCCGTGATGACCGTGCCGACGCCGCGCTCCCATGCGGCAAGGCAGAACGTCTGCGCCGCGATGCCCGCGTCGAACATCTCAAAGCCCGCCTCCTTCGGCGTTGCATACGAGCCGTCGCGCTCAAAGCCCGATCTCCCCGTGATGTAGGTGAGCACCATGAGCGCAGCGCAGCTTTTGAGCGTCTTTTCATTGAACTTAAAATCAAGCACCATCTCTTCCGCCATCTTGTCGATCGCCGCGTGATCCTCCACGAGAATGTAGCGCGCGATCTGCGTGTTCTTCCACGACGGGGCGTAGGCCGCGTCCGCGACAATTTCCTCGATAACCTTGTGCGGAACGGTTTCCTGCTTGTATTTACGAACGCTTCTTCTGGTTCTGATCGCCTGTGATACGTCCATTTTTGGCTCTCCTTTGACGTTTATTACTTTTCCGTACCGTAGAAAAACAGTGCGACCGTGCCCGGGCCGACATGCGCGCCGGTGACCGGCTCATAGCAGACGGACAGGCATTCGCCGGTGAAGCCCTTTTCGCGCAGCAGCGCAAGGAGCGCCTCCGCACCCTCGGCGTTATCCGCGTGGGCGATGCCGATGCTCTCGCTCTTATCGAGCGCGCGGGTATCAAAATAATTTGCAAGCTCCGCGTAGGCGCGCTTCAGACCGCGCACCTTGCCGCAGGAGACGATGTGTCCCGTCTCATCGCCGCGCAGGATCGGCTTGATGCTCAGCACCGTGCCGATGAGCGCCGTCGCGCCGGAAATGCGCCCGCCGCGCTTGAGGTAGGCAAGGTCGTCCACGGTGAAAAACTGGCACATGTGCGGTCTGCGCACAAGCAGCTGTTCCTTGATCTCTTCGAGGCTCTTCCCTTCCTCGATCATCTCCGCCGCCTCCAGCACCTGCAAGCCTTCGCCGAGTGAAGCAGCATAAGTGTCGATGGTCACGATCCTGCGCTCAGGATAGCGCTCCGTCAGTTCGCCCGCGGCGATGGCTGCGGCCTGCGCCGTGCCGCTGATCCCGCCGGACATGCCGACATAGAGCACATCGTCGCCCTGAGAGAGCGCCCGCTCAAAGTATTCCTCCATCAGCGCAGGACTGACCATCGATGTTTTGACGATCGCGCCGCTGCGCATCGCGCCGTAGAACGCCGCGCCGTCAAAATCCGTATCATCGGGATAATCTGTCTCCTTCCCGTCCACCGTATAGGAAAACGGAATGACCGTGATATGATACTTCTTCGTCAGCACCACCGGCAGGTTGGCGGACGTATCGGTAAATAACTGGAGCATGACTCTCTCCCCTTTCTGATCGTTCTCAAAATAGGCGTATGACAGCTTATCACGCTCTTCGCGCTTATGCAAGCAGAATTGCAGGAATTTTGCACTTTATTGATCTTCTTTTCCCTTTTGCAGAAGAAAACGCAGGGGACTCCCTCAAAATGAGAGAGTCCCCTTTGCTGTTTTCTGCTTACGCCTGCTCGAAGATGGTCTTCATGCACTTGTAGGTCATGTAGCAGTCGAGCTTGGCGACCGTTTCATACGGCGCGTGCATCGACAGCACCGGAACGCCCGCGTCGAGCGTGTCGATGTTGCGCTGCGCCATGAACTTGGCGACCGTGCCGCCGCCGCCGGCGTCGGTCTTTCCCATCTCGGCCATCTGCCAGAAGACGCCGTTGTCGTTCATCAGCTTTCTCACCTTGCCGACGACCTCGGCGCTCGCGTCGCTCGCGCCGCCCTTGCCGCCGGAGCCGGTGTACTTGCACAGCGCCACACCGTAGTTGACGAACGAGGAGTTGCGCTTGTCGTACACGTCGGCAAAGTTCGGATCATACGCCGCCGTCACGTCCGCGCTCAGGCAGAAGGAGTTGGCAAAGCAGTCGGTGAGCGCCACGCCCTGCGTGCGGCACATATCACCCATGAACCACTCAAACGCCTGAGAGAGCATACCGGAAACACCCTCCGAGCCGATCTCTTCCTTGTCGGCGAAGATGCAGACGGCAGTCTTCTTGGGGGAAACGGCATCGAAAATGCCCGCAAGCTCTGCATAGGCGCAGACGCGGTCGTCATGGCCGTAGGAAGCGATGAAGCTGCGGTCGAAGCCGATGTCGCGCGCCTTGCCGGCGGGCACGACCTCGATCTCAGCGGAGATGAGATCCTCCTCCGTCATGCCGTACTTCTCGTTGAGGTACTGCATAACGCCCAGCTTGAAGCGGTCGGAGCAGTCCTCATCCGCGATGGGACGGCCGCCGAGCAGCACGTTCAGGCTCTCGCTCGGAATCGCCTCGTTGAGGGGCTTTTTGCCCTGCTCGCGGCCAAGGTGCGGGAGAAGATCGTTGATGATGAACTGCGGGTCGCCTTCCTCGCCGCCGATGTGAACGGCAACGCTCGTACCGTCGCGCAGCACGGCAACACCGTGCAGCTCGAGGGGAATGGTCACCCACTGATACTTGCGGATACCGCCGTAATGATGGGTTTTGAAGTACGCCATCTCAGCCTCTTCATAGAGCGGGCGGGGCTTTAAGTCCAGACGCGGGGCGTCCGTATGCGCCGCACCGATGTTCGCGCCGTGGCTCAAGTCCTCGCTGCCGATGACGGCGAGCATGATGCCCTTGCCGCGGTTGTTGAAGTAGACTTTGTCGCCCGCAGCAAGCTTCATGCCGGCTTCATAGGCCTTGAAGCCCTTCTTCTCCGCCAGCTCGATGCAGTACTCCACGCAAAGGCGCTCGGTCTTGCCGTGGTTGAGGAATTCCTTGTAATCCTCACAATAGGCGTTCATCGCCTTTTCTTCCTCCGCGCTCAGACGGTCGTAGCCGTTCTTGGGAGCGTAGAGCAGCTTTTCCGCAAGCTTGTTCTTTTCACTCATCTCTCAGTTTCCTCCTTCAAAGTTTTGATGATGGTATGGATATAGACTTCTGCCGCATTCTCCGCCGCAGCGGCGGTGGGCAGATCGTTCACAAATTCGTAGTCACAGCGCGCGCGGAAGTACTCTGCACTCTGCTGCGCGGCGACGCGCGACCTCGCATAGTCTTCCGTGATGCTGTCGCGCGCCATGATGCGCTTAACGCGTACTTCTTCTGGCGCGGTGACGGCAACGGTCACATCGCAGATCGCGCCAAGGCCGCTCTCGATGAGCTTGATGGCGTCAAGCCCGATGAGCTTTTTATCGCTCGCCGCCATGCGGCGGGCGCACTCGCGCGGAACGTGCGCGCGGACGATGGCGTCCAGCTCAGAGAGCTTTTCCTTGTCATGGAAGACGATCAGACCAATGGCGTGCACGTCCACGCTGCCGTCCGCTCGGAAGATCGCGCCGCCGAATGCCTTTCGCAGCGCCGCGCGCAGACTTTCATCGCTCTCGAGCATTTCATGGTAGATCCTGTCGCAATCGAGCACGCACGCGTCCTGTTTTTGGAGCGCGCGCAGAAGGCTCGTCTTCCCCGCGCCCGTGCCGCCGGTGATGCCGATGACGATCTTGCCGTCGTCCGCGTCCTCCACATGGAAGCCGGCAGCCTTTTTGAGTCGGTTTCCGATAGCAAGACCAAGTCCTTTACTGTCCGGACACTGCGCCCAGATCTCGCCCACATTCGTCTCGTCGAACGTCCGCAGCGCGTCGAAGACATGCTGCGCCTGCGCGCGCTTATCGCCGCTCGCGCCGAGGGGGTGGACGATGTGCCCTGCAAAGAGCGGCACAAACTCATCAAAGCAGATCACACCCGCATCCTCCGATGCGTGGGTCAGAAGATAGCGCGCGCTCGCCTTCGCCCCACCGGTAACGACTGTGACGGGGGCTTTGGGCGCGTAGTGGCGGTATTTCATGCCGGGGGCACGCGGCTTTTCGCCGTCATTCATCTTCTGCGTCACGGCCTTGTCGACCGTCACCTCGCCCAGCGCGTCAATAAGGCTTTCCAGCGGCAGTCCGCCCGGGCGCAGCAGCTGCGGCGGCGTGACCGTGAGATCGATGATCGTCGACTCGACGCCCACCTCGCAGGGGCCTCCGTCCACGATGCCGTCGATCTTCCCCCACATATCCTCGCGCACATGCTCCGCCGTCGTGCAGCTCGGGCGGCCCGAGGTGTTGGCGCTCGGCGCGGCGACGGGCACGCCCGCCTTTTCGATGATGGCGCGCGTCACCGCATGGTCGGGACATCTCATGCCGACGGTCTCAAGTCCGCCGGTCGTGCGCAGCGGCACGCAGGGCTTTTTCTTCAGGATCATCGTCAGCGGGCCGGGCCAGAAGCGCTCGGCCAGCCGGTAGGCCGCGTCCGGTACATCCTCGCAGTAGCGCGTAAGCCAGCTTACGTCGGGAATGTGCAGAATAAGGGGGTTATCCTGCGGGCGGCCCTTGGCTTCGAAAATATGCAGCACGGCATTTTCGTCAAGTCCGTTCGCACCGAGGCCGTAGACCGTCTCCGTCGGGATGGCCAGAAGCCCGCCGCGGCGCAGAATGTCCGCCGCCTGCGCGATGCGCTCTTTATCCTCCGCCGTGCGGAGGGTAAACCATTTTGTTTCCAATGCTCTCTCTTCTTTCTTAAGCTTCGCTGCTCTCGCGCAGCTTTTCCGCCTGCTCCTGCATCGTCAGCGCGTCGATGATGGGGTCAAGATCGCCGTTCATCACGGCGCTGATGTTGAAATTCTTATTCTCGCCTGTCAGCCGGTGGTCGGTCACACGGTTCTGTGGGAAGTTGTAGGTGCGGATGCGCTCGTTTCGCATGCCGCTGCCGACCTGCGCGCGGCGCTCGCTCGTGATCGCGCCCTCCACGCGCTCGCGCTCAGCCTCGTAGAGCTTGCTCGCGAGCATCGCCATACACTTGGCGCGGTTCTGGAGCTGGGAGCGTTCCTCCTGACACGAGACGACGATGCCCGTCGGCTTATGGATGAGGCGCACAGCAGAGCTCGTCTTATTGACGTGCTGGCCGCCCGCGCCGGACGCGCGGTAGACCTGCATTTCGATATCCTCGGGACGAAGGTCAACGTCGACCTCCTCCATCTCTGGCAGCACCGCAACCGTCGCGGTCGAGGTGTGCACGCGCCCGCCGGATTCGGTCTCCGGCACGCGCTGGACGCGGTGGACGCCGGATTCAAACTTGAATCTTGAGTATGCCCCGTCACCGCTGACGATAAAGTCAGCTTCCTTTACACCGCCCAGCTCCGTGTCGTTGTAGTTCAAAAGCTCCACGCGATAGCCGCGCTTTTCCGCGTACATCGCGTACATGCGGTAGAGGTCGGCAGCAAAAAGCGCGCTCTCCTCCCCGCCCACACCGCCGCGGATCTCGACGATGACGTTCTTGTCGTCGTTCGGGTCGCGCGGCAGCAGCAGCACGCGCAGCTCTTCAAAGAGCCGCTCTTTTTCTGCCTTGGCAGCGTTCAGTTCCTCCTGCGCCATGTCCCTGAGCTCCGGGTCGCCCGTCAGCTCGAGCGCCTGGGCAATGTCGTCCTCACACTTCAGGTACGCGCGATAGGCCTCTACCACGGCGGAGAGCTCCTTCTGCTCGCGCGTGAGCGCGCGCAGCTTCTTTGGGTCAGCGTAAATTTCCGGCACTTCGAGCAGCTCGCCGATCTCGTCATAGCGACGCGCGAGCTGTTTGAGCTTTTCCCACATCAGGCCTTGTCCTCCGCGATGAAATCAGAGCAGGACTTGACGAACTGGTCGCGCCAGAAGTGGTAGCCCGCGGAATCGGGGCAGAGCGAGACCTCCGCCACGTGCGGTGTCTGCAAATAGAGGTCCATCTGGCGGAACACGTCCTTATAGTCCTGCTCGCTCTTGTGCGTGATGAGGTACGCCGCGTTCTGGATCTCATAGCCGCGGCGCTTCAAAAAACCGCGGATCACGCTCGAGCAGCGGCCCGCCCACACGGGCGTGCCGAGAATAACGAGCTTGTAATCCGAGAGCGGACGCGCGCACTTCGGGCGCGAAACGGCGCTTGTGCGCTTGTGCATCGCATCGAAGCAGCAGCGAAGATACCCCATCGTGCCGCCGCGGTCGATCTTGTCGCGGATCTCCAGGCATTCGCAGCCCAGTGCCTCAGCGACCTCCTCCATGGCTTTTTTCGTGTTTCCCGTGCGGGAATAGTAAAGGCATAAAATGTTATCGTTCATACTCAGTTTCCTCTCAGCAGGAGCCAACCGGTGGCAAAGGCCTCCCGCACATAGTAGTTGAGCTGCAAAGCATCGTAATACGCGCTGCGCGGCAGCGTCGCCGCCACACCGCAGGCCCACGGCACACCGGCAATTCGTCCGGCTCTATAAATATGATAGTCATTTGTCACATAGGCAAACGTCCCCGTTGTATCAAGGCCGTTTTCTGCCATGATCGCGTAGCTGAAATCAAAATTCTCCTGCGTGCTGGTGGACTTGTCCTCGCGGTAAATGCGGCTTTCGTCCACGCCGTGGGCGACGAGCCAGTCCGCCATGCAATCGGCCTCGGAAATATCCTCTCCCGGCCCCTGACCGCCTGAGCAGATGATGGGAATATCCGGCTTGTCGGCGATGAAATCGAGCGCCGCACGCAATCTTGACGAGAGCATCAGCGACGGCGTCGTGCCGTTCACACCCGCGCCGAGGATAACGACGCACTGCGCATTTTCCGCCTCCGGGTCGGTGTGTGCATCGCGGATGATGAGCGCTTCAAGATACACGAACGCCGCAAACCCGAGGCACACGAGCGCGAGCAGGACGCGTTTTCCCCACTTCGCCCATGCATGCTCTTTGTACTGCTCGAGCATCGCAAAGACGATCAAAAGCGCCGTCAGACACCAGAACAGGAGTCCTGCAAAGCGCACGCCGGGCACGGCCCGGCACATAGCGCCGAGCACGGCGCAGACCGCTGCCGCCGTCCACAGTCTTTTTTGTTTCTTCATGGTGCGTTCCTCATTCGCCCGCCTGCTCGGCAAGGCTCTCCCACTTTTCCATCAGCGCGCCGAGCGTCTCCTCGGCCGCTTCCTTTTCTTTGTAAATTTCGCTGTAGCGCTCATAGTCGCCGCCCGCTTCTTCAAGGCGCTGCTCGATCTCGGCGATGGCGGTCTCCTGCGCGGAAATTTCCTTTTCACAGATCGTCAGCTGCCGCCGCGCCTGCTGCGCGGAGCGATTCGGCTTCGGTTTTTCTGTAATGGTCTTTTCCTTTATAGCCTTTGGTGTATGGTCGATCTTGTTCTGTGCCTCCAGCGCCTTGACCTGCCGGTAGCGGGCAAAGCCCATCGGATAGTCCGTGATGACGCCATTCTCCAGCTCCCACACGCGCGTTGCAAAACGGTTGATAAAATAGCGGTCGTGGCTGACGAAGAGAAGCGTCCCGTCGTAGCTTTCCACCGCCTCTTCGATCCACTCGCGGGACGCGATATCGAGGTGGTTCGTCGGCTCGTCAAGAATGAGAAGGCTCACTTCCTCGTCCATCAGAATGCAGAGCTTCAATCGGCTCAGCTCGCCGCCGGAGAGCACGCTCACGCTCTTAAAAACATCCTCGCCCGTAAAGTGGAAGGCAGCGAGCCGGTCGCGCGCCGTCTGCGGCGTGATGTTGCGCTTGGAGTAGAGCATCGTGTCGACCAGGTTCCGCTCCGGCATGTCGAACGTGACGATCTGCGGCAGGTACGCCGTTCTGACCGAGGGCCCGAATTTGATCTTGCCCTCGTCGGGATACTCCTCTTCCATGAGCATCTTGATAAGCGTTGACTTGCCCGTGCCATTGTCGCCGATGAGCGCGATGCGCTCGCCGCCGCGCACCTGCAAGTCAACATCGTGGAAGAGTACGCGGTCGCCAAAGCTCTTTTTGAGCTTTCTGAGCGCAAAGACCTCGTCGCCGTAGAATTCCTGCGACTTGAACTGTACGTTAAGTGCCCGTTCCTTCGTGGGCTTGTCCGTCGTGCGCATGCGCTCAATGCGCTTTTCCATCGACAGCGCACGGCGGTAGGTCTTGTCCATGCCCTTGAAGGCGAACATGCGCAGCTGCTCGGCGCTCTTTTCAAGCTGAGCGATCTTGGCCTGTTCCTTTTCGTATTGGCGCATTTTTTCGAGATAGCGCCGCTCCTTTTCCACCGCGTAGAAGCTGTAGTTGCCGCTGTAGAACTCCGCCTTGCCGTCGAGCACCTCAATGACGCGGGTGATGGTGCGATCCAAAAAGTAGCGGTCATGCGAGATGGCGACGACCGTACCCTTAAAGGTGGAAAGGTACTGCTCCAGCCACTCGATGGCGTGCAGGTCAAGGTGGTTCGTCGGCTCATCGAGCAGCAGAATGTCGGTATCCTCTAAAATGAGGCGGCCGAGGTTCACGCGCGTCTTTTCGCCGCCTGAAAGCGTGTCGAACAGGCGCTCGCGCATCTCCGGCGGAATGGAAAGGCCGTTTGCGACCTTGTTGATGGGCGTTTCCGTGTCGTACCCGCCAAGGCCCTCGAACTTTGCAGAAAGCTCTCCGTAGCGGCGCAGCGTTTCCTCGCTCTCGTCGCCGTTTGCCATCTTCTCGGAGAGGGCGTTCATCTCGTCCTCCAACCGCTGCATGCGCGAAAAGGCGCTCTTGAGCACATCCTCGACCGTGTAGCCCTCAGGATACACGGGAATCTGCGAAATGAGGCCGAGCCTGCGGCCCGAGGCGATGCTCACCTCGCCCGCGTCATAATCAAGCTCCCCCGTCAGGATACGAAAGAGCGTTGTCTTGCCCGCGCCGTTTTTGCCGAGCAAGCCCACGCGCTCGCCGGTATCGACCTGAAAGGTGATGCCGTCCAATATTTTCTTTTCGAGATCAAAGGACTTCACAAGTCCCGATACGCTGATGTCGATCATGCCTTGGTCAGCTCTTCCACGATGGTCTCAAAGTGCATGGAGTGCGAGGCCTTGACGAGCATCGCCGTATCCGCCGCGAACGCCGCCTTGATGGCGTCCATCGCCTCCTCCACGCTCTGAAACCACTGCACAGAGCCGTTCCCTTCTAAATAGTTTTTTGCCCGTGCACCAATTGCGATCACCGTGTCGATGTCCAGTTCCTTTGTGAGCTCGCCGATCTCGCGGTGCGCGCTCTCGGTGAGGTCGCCGAGCTCGGCCATGTCGCCGATGACGGCAGCTTTTTTGCCGCTGCTCGCCGCTAAAACGCGCAGCGATGCCGCCATCGACTGGGGCCCTGCGTTGTAGCAGTCGTCGAGCAGGCGGCGATTTTCGGAAAGCGCGATGACGTGCATGCGCGAGCCTGCCGGTTCATAGGCCGCAACACCGCGCTCGATTTCTTCCTTCGTTTCGCCAAGGTACTCGCCGATGGCTGCGGCCATCGCCGCGGCGTAGACCATGTGCTTGCCCGGCGCGGGAATCGCGAGCGCGTAGCGCTCCTTTTCCGTCGTCACGGTACAGCGGATGCCGTCGATGCCGAGGTCTTCGACCTCGCTCACGCGGACATTGCAGTGCGCAGACAAGCCGCATCGCAGAATGTTCTGCGGCAGCGTGACGGTATCGAGCAGCTCGTCGTCGCCGTTTAAGACGGCGAGACCGTCCTTTTTGAGGTTTTCGAAGATCTCGCACTTGGCCTTCAGAATGTTTTCGCGCGACCCGAGATATTCAATGTGCATATCACCGACGTTCGTGATAACGGCGATGTCGGGCTTCACCATCTCGCCGAGGTAGCGGATCTGCCCTGCGCGATCCATGCCCGTTTCGATGACCGCCGCGCGATGCGCAGAGGAAAGCCCCAGCAGCGTCTGCGGCGTGCCGATCTCGTTATTGAAGTTCGCGGCGGTCTTGAGCGTGTTGAACTTCACACCCAGCACCGAAGCGATCATTTCCTTCGTCGTTGTCTTGCCGACGCTGCCCGTCACCTGCACAAAGGGGATCGTGAACCGCGCGCGATACCACGCGGCCAGGTCCTTGAGCGCAAGCAGCGTGTCGGGTACTTTGATGTAGAATTTCCCGGGCAGCAGCGCTTCGGGCACACGCGCGCAAAGGCAGCCCTCCGCGCCCGCGGAAATCGCCTTTTCGATGTAATCATGTCCGTCGAAGCGCTCGCCGGCAAGCGGCAGAAAGACTTCGCCCACCTTGACGGTGCGGCTGTCGGTGTTCACGCCGAAGATCTTCGCCGCCGCATCGCCCTGCAAAAGCTTGCCGCCGGTCGCCGCGAGCAGCTCTTTTACCGTGATGGTCTCCATTTACAGTCCTCTCTTCTGCTTCAGCGACTCTTCGACGATCTTCTCGCACAGCTCTTCGTAGCCGATGCCGACCGCCGCCGCCTCCTGCGGGAGGAGGCTCGTCTTCGTCATGCCGGGCAGGGTGTTGATCTCAAGGAAGTAGGGCGTGCCGTCAGGCGTGACAATGAAGTCCGCGCGGGAATAAACGCTCAGTCCGATCAGACGATAGACCGTTTCGGTCGCGGTGCGCACGCGCATTTCCCAATCCTCGGGAATGGGAGAGGGGCAGATCTCCTCCGCCGCGCCCGCCTGATATTTGTTGGCATAGTCATAAAAGCCCGTCTTCGGAATGATCTCGATGGACGGCAGCGCCTTGCCCGCGATGATGCCGACCTGGATCTCGCGGCCGGAGATGTACTGCTCAAGCACGACCTGCGCGCCGAATTGCAGGCACGCTTCGAGCGCCACCTTCAGCTCCGCGCCCGTGTGCGCGATGGAAACGCCGACGGACGAACCATTGGCCACAGGTTTCACGACGCAGGGGAGCTTCGTTTCGGAAACGAGCTTGCCGATCTCATTCGCCGTATAGCGCACTGTGCGCCACTGCGGCGTGATGACATATTCCGACACCAGACGCTTGGTAAGATCCTTATCCATTGCGATGGCGCTCGAAAGATAGCCCGCGCCGGTATAGGGAATGCCGAGCAGGTCAAACGCCGCCTGCACGCGGCCATCCTCGCCGCAGGTGCCGTGCAGGGCAAGAAATACAATGTCCGCCTTGGCGCATACATCGAGCACACCCGTGCCGAACATGCTGCGGCTCTGATCCTTGCGGCTTGCACGCACGGCGGCAAGATCCGGCTCCTCCTCAGCGACGGAATAGTCGCCGCAGAAGCCGTCTGGCGCATCAAAAACGTCGTCAAGCTTGCCCTCATAGTCCTCAAAGCCCAGGAACATATCCACTAAGATTGCCTGATGGCCGCGAGAACGCAGCGCACGGCAGATCTTGTTGCCGCTTGAGAGCGAAACGTTTCGCTCCATGCTCAGTCCACCCGCTAAAACAACGATACGCATATCGTTTTCCTCCTTATTTCTGAAAGGGGCATCACCGCCCCCCGTTTATCCATACTATACTAATGTACACTTTACCACAGCTTTTTCCCAATTACAAGCAAAAGAGAACGGCTGAAAACCGTTCTCTTTTGTTTGCTTTTCCTTGTTTTCCTCAGCCGAAGAGCCCGGAAAGAAGCCCGCCCTTTTCATTGCGGTCATTCCTGAGCGTCATCGCCGCGCTGAGCATTTCCGCCGCCTGTGCGCGCGTCACGCCCGAGCGCATCTCGTCGGCAGAAAAGCGCCCGCTCTCGATGATGCTGACGGACTGTAAATTCGCCACTGCCTGCGCGCACCAGGCATTCTCTGCGTCCTGCGCGTCGTAATCCGAGAGGTCAACATCCGTCACGCGGAGCAGCCGGTTCAGAACGACCGCCGCCTCGTTGAGCGTGATCAAATCTCCTGCACGGAAGGCTGCCCCCTCCGCCGTGCTGATACCCGATACAACTCCTGCGTTCAGTGCGCTCACGGCATAGCCCTTTGCCCAGGAGGGAATGCTTGCATCGTCGCAAAAGCCGGTCATCTGCACTTCTTCCGCGCTCACGTCCATCGCCGCAAGCGCCATGGCGATAAATTCACCGCGCGAGAGCGTGCGCTCCGGCTCAAAGAAATAGCTGCCACCGAGCCTTGCCCCCGTAAAAACATCGTGCTCAGCAAGATCGACCGCCGCCGTATGCGCGCGGTTGCCGGCCATGTCGGCATAGCAGACGCCGCTATTCGCCTTTTCGATCGTAACGCTCACCGTTGCCGGAAGCGACGTGTTGCCGTAGGCATCGCTCGCCGTATAGGTGAAGCTGTCGCTCCCGAGCTTGCCATGCGGCGTATAGACAAAGCCGAGGCCGTCCTCTGTCAGTGTGACGGTTCCCTTTTTCGCCTCCTGCGCAATGGCAAAGGTGATCTCGTCGCCCTCGTTGTCCACAGCGCGGAACGCGCCTTCATACGCAACGCCGCGGAAGACCCTGATCGCCATATTTTCCGCTACCGGCGCGCCCTCGACGGCCTTCGTCTCTTCCTTCCCTCTGCCAAAGATCGCCGAAGCGCTCTGTACCGGCACAAGGGTCAAAAGCAGCAGCGCCATCACAAACGGCAGCGCGCGCCACAGCTCTTTTCGCTTTTCCATATTAAAAAAATCTCCTTCCCGTTGTTTCTTCTGCGGTTATTGTTTGCCAACAGGCAAAAAGTATGCAAAACCGCACGCTTTTGCGGCGCCGGATCGCCATATTTTCTTTCCCTCTTGCCCGCGCGGAAAAATGCAGAGAATTTTTCAAAAATCTATTGACTTTTCCAATGCCAGCAGGTATACTTGGACAGCCGCTTTGAATGGGCATAAAGTTTCGAAGGCTTTCGAGGCTTTTCGAACGCCCCCGACAGCGAGTCCGTAATTAAGGAAAGAGGTGCAAGCAATGCAAGCGATCATCGTTACCGGCGGTAAGCAGTACGTGGTGAACGAGGGCGACACCCTGTTCATCGAGAAGCTCCCCGTCGAGGCGGGATCAGGTTCTGGCGATCGTTGACGGCGAAAACACCAAGTTCGGCACTCCCGTGCTGGAGGGTGCGAAGGTGGAGGCCACCGTCGTCAAGAACGGCAAGGGCAAGAAGGTCCGCGTCTACAAGTACAAGGCCAAGAAGGGCTATCACAAGCGTCAGGGTCATCGTCAGCCTTATACCAAGGTTGAGATCGGCAAGATCTCCGTCTAAGTCATGACCACTGTTACTTTCCTCACTGAAGGAAAACGCATCATCGGTTTTGATGCCAAGGGACACAGCGGTTACAGCGAAGCAGGATCCGACATCGTCTGCGCGGCGATCACAAGCGCGGTTCGCCTTGTGGAAAGCACCGTGAACGATGTGCTCGGTCTTGCCGCCTCCGTCAAAGTCCATGAACGCTCCGGCGCTGTGGAATTCCGGCTCCCCGGCGGTCTCTCCGCTGCGAACGAGAGCACCTGTCAGGCTCTTTTAACGGGTTTGATGCTGCTCTTTTCCGAGCTGCACAGCGAATATCCGGACAACATCGAAGTCATGGAAGCGTAAGCTTCCTGTTCCGATCATCTTACAGAAAGGATGGCAAATCACCATGCTGAACATCGGTCTTCAGTTTTTCGCCCACAAGAAGGGCGGCGGCTCCACGAAGAACGGCCGTGACTCTAACGCCAAGCGCCTTGGCCCCAAGCGCGCTGACGGTCAGTTCGTTCTCGCCGGCAACATTCTTGTGCGCCAGCGCGGCACCCACATCCATCCGGGCGTCAATGTCGGTATCGGCTCTGACGATACTCTCTACGCCAAGGAGAGCGGCGTGCTCCGTTTCGAGCGTCTCGGCAAGGATCGTAAGCAGGCTTCTGTTTACCCCGCTGAGTAATTGCACAACGAAAAGCCCTGAGCGAATGCTCGGGGCTTTTTTTCTTACTTTTTCCGCAGGAGGTTTCCCCCATGCTCAAAGCAGTCCTCATGGACATCGACGACACGCTGCTCGATTTCGGCAAGTGCGCCGAGCAGGCCATGCGCATCGGCTTTGCCGAGCGCGGCTTACCCTTCGACAATTCCACCTACGCGGTGTTCACGCGCATCAACGATGTGCTCTGGCAGCAGATCGAGCGCGGCGAGCTCACCACGCAGCAGCTTTTTGAGTTCCGCTGGAACCGCATCTTCGAAGCCCTCGGCATCGAGGCCGACGGCGTCGCGTTCGAAAAACGGTTTTTGGACCTTCTCTACGAGACGGCCATCCCCGTTGACGGCGCGGACGAGGTCTGCCGCTATCTCAAGGGAAAGTACATTCTCTGCGCGGCGAGCAACGCCTTCCACGACCAGCAGCTCAACCGCCTCTCTATGTCGGGTCTTCTCCCCTACTTTGACCATGTATTTGTTTCGGAGTCACTCGGCTACCGCAAGCCCGAGAAGGCGTTTTTCGACGCCTGCCGCGCTTTTCTTCCCGGTGTTGCCGCGGACGAGTGCGTGATGATCGGCGACTCGCTGACCGCCGACATCGCCGGCGGCAAAAACGCGGGCATGAAAACGATCTGGTACAACCACGCACACCGCCCCGTTCCGGAGCATTGCGCAGCCGACCAGATCGTCGATTCGCTCTCTCAAATTAAAGATATTCTTTGACTCAGGAGATCAATTCCGCGCCGACGCTGTATTCCCAGCCGCTGTCGCCGCGGGAAGCCGTGCACTTCGTAAAGTAATACGCGCCGAGCGGCGAGCGCCACTTTCCAGCGCTGAAGCAGACCACCGGCAGTGAAAAGCCCTCCCCCTCCGCGCTTTCATCGGGCGTGATGGTGAAAAGCAGGCCGTTCGTGAACGAATAGGCCGTGCTGCCGCCCTCCAGCTTTTCGCCCGTGAGATAGCCCTCCTCGCGCAGCTCATCGAATGTCATCGTCAAGCCTTCCACACTGTGTCTCTGCGCAAACACATAGGCGATCGCCGCCTTTTCGCCCGCGGTCAGTCCGCCGGGCGCCTTGCTCAGATCCACGCTCACGATCTCCGCGCCGCCGTTGAGACCCGCGTCCTTGTTCCACAGGTCCTCCAGCACCTGCAAATAAAGGCCGCAGAGATCATAGCGCGCATCGTCCTCGCGTGAAAGAGATACGGCCACCACCTGAGAAAACTGCGCGGGATACGTCTCCTGCACGCCGCCGGTGTACCAGACCTCGGCTCTCATGCCGCTCTCGATCTCGGAAGCGTCCATGCTGCTGCCGTCAAGATAGAGCGTCAGGCCATCGAGCGGCAGGGTATAGATTTCCGTCTCCCCTGCCAAAACAAGCGTGCCGTCTTCGCCGTCGCCCACGACGCGCAGCGTCATCGTGTCTGCGCCCGCATACTGCGGCTCCATCTCCACGCTGTCGTTTTCATTCTCCCGGCCGTCCTTCGTGCAGGCCAAAAGCGCCGCCGTCACGGCGACGACCATCATCAGCATAATCAGTCTTTTCAAGTGTTCCGCTTCCTTTCCGGTTTGTATCGTTTCCTTTGACGGAAGCGGAAAAGCAAAAGTTCCCGATTTTTCTCCACATTTTCTTTTTTGTGAAATGTTTCGTTTTTCTTGACGAATCGTCAAAAAACGGGTACACTATTTGTTCAGGAATAACAAGAGTTCAAGGAGGTGCCAACATGGCAGCATCTTTTATTGATAAGGCGCGCATTTTCTGCCGCGCCGGTAAGGGCGGCAACGGTGCGGTGGCGTTCCACCGCGAAAAATATGTCTCCGCAGGCGGCCCCGACGGCGGTGACGGCGGCAACGGCGGCAACATTGTCCTCGTCGTCGACGACAACATGTCGACACTGATGGACTTCCGCTACAAGCGCAAATACGTTGCTGAGACCGGCATGGACGGTCAGGGCGCGCGCAAATACGGCAAGCAGGGCAAGGATCTCACGATCCGTGTGCCCCGCGGCACCGTCGTGCGCGACGCGGAGAGCAACGAGATCATCAAGGATATGTCCGACTCCGAGCCGTTCATTCTCTGCCGCGGCGGCAAGGGCGGCTGGGGCAACGCCCACTTCGCAACGCCGACCCGTCAAGCCCCGCGCTTTGCCAAATCCGGCCTTGAGGGTGAAGAGCACGACGTTGTGCTCGAGCTCAAGCTCCTCGCGGATGTTGGTCTCATCGGCTTCCCGAACGTCGGCAAGTCGACGCTTCTCTCCGTCGTATCCAAAGCGCGTCCTAAGATCGCGAACTACCACTTCACCACCCTTTACCCCAACCTCGGCGTCGTGTACGTCGACGAGGGCGTTTCCTTCGTCATGGCCGATATTCCCGGCATCATCGAGGGTGCGGCTGAGGGCGCGGGTCTCGGTCACGATTTCCTGCGACACATCGACCGCTGCCGCCTGCTCGTCCACGTCGTCGATGTTTCCGGCAGCGAGGGGCGCGACCCCGTCGCGGACTTCGACGCGATCAGCGCAGAGCTTTCGCAGTACTCCCCCGAGCTTGCCACCCGCCCGCAGATCGTCGTCGCCAACAAGACCGACATCATGGAGGACGAAAGCCTGCTGGAGGCCTTGCGTGCGCACGTCGAGCCGCTGGGCTTCCCCCTCTTTGCCCTCTCCGCCGCGTCCCACAGCGGCACACGCGAGCTTGTGCTCAAGATTGCCGAAAAACTCTCGACGCTCCCGCCCGTCACGGTCTATGAGCCAGAGTATGTTCCCAAGCCCGTCAAGATCGACGCGAGCGAGCCGCTCAAGATCACCGTCGAAGACAACACCTATATTGTCGAGGGCAAATGGCTCGAGAGACTCATGAACAATGTCAACTTCGGCGACTACGAAAGCCGCATGTTCTTCGACAAGATGCTGCGCGAGAACGGCGTTTTCCAGCAGCTTGAGGATCTCGGCATCAAAGATGGCGATATTGTCAGCATGTACGAGCTGGAATTCGAGTATCAGCACTAAATTCTACCCGTGGGAGATGATCTCATGTCCGTCAGTCTGTGCGAGGACTGCGTTTATTACAGCTACGATGAGGAATCCGACAGCTACTACTGTGACCAGCAACTTGACGAGGATGAGATGGCCTATTTTCTGCGCGGCAAGCTGACCGCCTGCCCCTTCTACCATCCGGGACAGAGCGACTATTACCTCGCGGGAAAGCAGTAACGCATCATAATGAAAAAGGAACGCACTTTTTTGAGTGCGTTCCTTTCTTATCCCTTGTCGTGCGAGCAGAAATCGTCCTCCGCTGAAGGGGTTCACTCCCTTGCGCCGGGCAGAAAGCGCTGCTCGACCTCTTCCGCGCTCATCTGCCCGCCGGAGAGCTCCGTGAGCGCGGCGGAAAAGTCCGCCGTCTTCTGCACGGGCAGAAGAAACGTGAGCGTTACGGCCGCGCCGTAATCGCTCGACTCGATTCTTCCCTCGTGTCCCTCGATCAGCAGCTTTATGCGCTCGAACATCGGGTACGGGCATTCGAGCAGCAGCACGGAAAACGGCTGCATCCGCGCCTTGCCCGCCTTGTCGAGCGCGTCCTTTGCAGCTTTTGCGTAGGCACGCGTCAGCCCGCCCGCGCCGAGCAGGATACCGCCGAAGTAGCGCGTGACGATGCACACCACATTCTCCACACCCTCGCGCTGGAAGACGTTGAGCATCGGCTGGCCTGCCGTGCCCTGCGGCTCGCCGTCGTCGCCGTAGCGAACGGTACCGTCGTGCAGGACGAAGCACCAGCAATTGTGGCGCGCGTCGTAGTATTTCTTCTTCATCTCGTCGATGCGCGCGCGGGCCTCCGCTTCGGTCTCCACAAGGAAAACGTGGCTGATGAAGCGCGAGCGCTTTTCTTCAAACTCGCTCTCCGCGCTCTCGTATGGGACAAGGTACTCTGCCATGGTTTCAATGTTCCTTTCAGCGGGTTTTCTCCCACTTTTCTTTCGTAAGGGCGTAAAAAAGCGTCGGCCGCAGCGCATCGTCCACAAGCGCCGGCCTTTCACAGGTCAGCTCATAAGAAAAGCCGCACTTTTCGATCACGCGCTTTGACTTCTCGTTGCCGGCATAGTGCGAACACCAGACCCGCTGTGCGCCTTTATCCTCAAAGCAATACCTCAGCAGTTCTCGCACGGCTTCGGGGATAAGCCCCTGACCCCAAAACGGGCGACCGATCCAGTAGCCGATTTCCGGCTCATTCCCGATTTCCGGCGCTTCCGTCGGAAACACGCCGATGGAGCCGATAGGCTCGTCGGGCCGTTCCTTCAAAATGACCGCAAACGTGTCCGGCTCCGAGAGGACGGTTCGGATGATCTCGCGGGAGTTCTCCACGCTCGTATGCGCCGGCCAGCCTGCGGCGGGGCCGACAAACGGATCCCCCGCGTATCGATAGCAGCTCTCCGCGTCGCTCTCGCACCACGGACGCAGGAGAAGGCGCGTCGTTTCAAACGTCATTCCTCCCAGTCCTCCTTCGGCTCGCGGTAGCCCTCGATGTAATCCTTCACCTGCCCGATGACGCGCGGCACGCAGGTGGCCACGATGTCGATGGTCTCGCCATATTCGACAGATTCGACCTTTGCCTCGCGGTAGAGCATATCGAGAAGGCCGCCCTTGTCGTAAGGCAGGTGGATCGTCACGCGGCGCGTTCCCTTGTCGAGGAGCTTATCGATGCGCGCAAGCAGCTCATCGATCCCCTCGCCCGTCTTGGCGCTGATGTTGACGCTGTCCTCCCCGTGCGGGCGAATATCGCCGAAGTAGCGGTCGGACTTGTTGTAAACGCGCAGACACGGGATCTGCTGTGCGCCCAGTTCTTCAACCAGCTCATCTACGATCTGCGCCTGTTCGAGCCAGTGCGGGTCGGAAATGTCGATGACGTGCAGCAGAAGGTCGGCGTATTCGAGTTCCTCGAGCGTTGCCTTGAAGGCCTCGACCAGCTGGTGCGGCAGCTTGCGGATAAAGCCGACCGTGTCGGAAATGACGACGTCCAGCGTGTCGGACACGGTGAGAAGGCGCGTCGTCGTATCCAGCGTGTCGAACAGGCGGTCGTTCGCGGGAATGTCCGCGCCGGTCAGCGCATTCAGGAGCGTTGACTTGCCCGCGTTTGTGTAGCCGACGATGGCGACGACGGGAATTTCATTCTTGCTGCGGCGGTCGCGCTGCGTCGCGCGCACGCGGCGCACCTCTTCAAGGTCCGCCTTCAGCTTGTCGATCTTTCTGTGGATGTGGCGGCGGTCGGTCTCAAGCTGGGTTTCGCCAGGGCCCTTCGAGCCGATGGGGCCCTTGCCCGACGTACCCGCCTGACGTTCCAGGTGCGTCCACATACCGATGAGGCGCGGCAGCAGGTATTGATACTGCGCAAGCTCTACCTGAAGGCGGCCCTCTTTTGTCTTCGCCCGCTGGGCGAAGATATCGAGAATGAGGCCGCTGCGATCGAGCACCTGCACGCCGAATTCTTCGCACAGAACGCGCATCTGCGAGGGCGAGAGGTCATTGTCGAAGATGACCATTGTCGCCTCCTGCGACTTTACCAGCTCGCGGATCTCGTCCACCTTACCCTCGCCGATGAAGGTGTGTGGATTGGGCGACGGCAGCGTTTGTAAAACCACGCCGACGCTGACGCCGCCCGCCGTTTCGACGAGCGCCCCCAGCTCTTCCAAGCTCTCCTCGTCCGCGTTTTCCTTTTTATCGAGCCGCGGCGAGGAAAGGCCGACCAGGATCGCCCGGTCGCGCGGCGCGTTGTTCTCTTTCAATTCTTCCATAGATTCTCCTTATCGCGCCGAAATCGGCGCTGTACAAATCATTTTTATTATAGTGTATTTTCCGCCAAAAGAAAAGGCAAAAACGCTTTTCATTGACATTTCCGCCCCTTTCATGCGAAAATAGGGTGAACGCAACCTCAGGTTGACAAAAAGAAACGCCCGGTTGGTGGTGTTTTCTCCCGTTTTCCTGCTATGCTTTTCCTGCAAAGGCGCAGTGCACGGCGTCGAACACAGCATCATTCCCAAAAGGAGGAATCCCGCATGGAACTTTATGAAAAGCTATACGAACTGCGCCGCGCGAGCGGTATGTCGCAGGAAGAGCTTGCCGAGAAGCTCGGCGTTTCGCGTCAGGCCGTTTCCAAATGGGAGAGCGGCGCGACGCAGCCGGAACTTCCAAAGCTCATCGAGCTGAGCAAGATCTATCAGGTCTCCGTCGACGCGCTTTTGAGCCTTGAGCACGCCAAAGAGCAACAGGATCGTTCCCCCGCCGCCGAGGGTGCATCGCGGGACACGACCGAAGACGCTTCCGCAGCCAAGCCCGACTTTCGCACCTTCTGCGTGCAGCACAAAAAGATCGTCGGCGGCGCGGCCGTGGCACTTGCCGCGCTCATCGCCGTCGGCGCGCACTACAACAATCGCATCAACACGCTCAGCATGCAAGTAAATGACCTTCGCAGCCAGCTCTACAGCGTGCAGAGCAATCTCTCCAACCAGATCGACGGCATCAGCAATAACGTCTCGGACATTTTGACGCGCGAGTCGAGCCTGATCTCACAGTATAATTATGAGATCACAAATGTCGATCTTAAAAAGCAGGAATGCACCATCGCGTTTTCCCTGCTGCCAAAGACAATCAGCGAGGGAACGACTGTCATCATCGGCGTGACCGACCATGGCAATTCCTCGCCGCTGGACAGCTATCGGCCGGGCTACTCTGCCGACCTTACGCAGGATGGCTTCGGGTATCTGCACGGCAGTGTAACCGTCCCTCTGAGCGACGAGCTCGACGTTGGTGTCAACTTCAAGCACGACGGTGAGACACAGTCAGAGGAGCTCGACACGATCTATGATCTCAAATCCCGCTATCAGCCGCAGCTCATCGATTTCATCGCCCCCATCTCCTACGAGCGCAGAACCGGCAAAGCGTGGCAATACAGCCTTGCAGCCAATCCCAATACCGTTCTCGGAAGTATTTCGCTCGGCGCACTGTCCGATGTGTCCATCCGCAGCGCGTGTCTTGAATACACGCGCGCCAATCAGCTGCTCAGGCGCGTGCCGCTCGAAGCATCGTACAGCGATGGCAGCGCCGGCACCTCTTTCGGTGACGACACCGCTGAAGCCGTTGCCGTCCCGGAGGGCGCTGCCTATTACGATCTCTCCACCGCTTCCGGCGATGAACCGATCTCTTTCTCCCTTTCTCTCGAAGAAACGCCGCTCGTCTGTGAGCTTGTCGTCAACCTTGCAGACGACACCGTACTGCGCGTCCGCCTCTTCCAGGTGCGCGCCATTGCAGGCGGCGACAGCTACGAGGAGATAAACTACCGTGACCAAAGTCTCAGTGAGCCGCTCTCCTTTATTGTCAAGTACCCCGACGAGCAAAGCTGAGTGTTTTTCCCAAAAATGCAGAAAAAAGCAGCTCTGCCGTAGCAGAGCTGCTTTTGTGATTGAATTAGTTCAGGCCGAACTTCTTGTTGAACTTGGCAACGCGGCCGCCGGTATCGACCAGCTTCTGCTTACCAGTGAAGAAGGGGTGACACTTAGAGCACACTTCCACCTTGATATTCTGCTTGGTGGAACCTGTCTCAATCACATTACCGCAGGCGCAAGTAATAGTAGTCTGCTGATAATTGGGATGGATTCCTTCCTTCATTGCTCGTGTTCACCTCTTTCCGATCCAAATGTACCTTGATAACAAAGCCATTTGGTATGTTACCACGCTTTCTGTCAAATTGCAAGAGAAATTTTCAAATCTTTTCTCATTTATGCTTCGTGACCGTTTTTCCCCAATTTCCTTATTGTTTTTTCAAGATCTGTCCGGCAATTTCTCTTTACTTCTGTTCCTTCCGGTCATATAATGGCGCTTGGTGCGCTGCGCCACAGACGATCCAACAAGTAAAGGACTTATTTGATTATGCCAAAAAGACATTTCCTGCGGGGACTGCGCGACGGCTTCCCCATCGGGCTCGGTTATTTTGCCGTGAGTTTCGGCCTCGGCATCTCCTGCCGCGCGGCAAATCTGACCGCGTTTCAGGGCTTTCTGCTCAGCTTTCTCAACAATGCCTCCGCCGGCGAGTACGGCGGCATCACCATCATAGCGAGCGACTCCGGCTTTCTCATCATGGCAGCGATGATGCTCGTCGTCAACGCGCGCTACATGCTGATGAGCTGCGCGCTCAGCCAGCACCTCTCTCCCGACACGCCACTCATCTTCCGCCTCATCATTGGCTATGACCTGACGGACGAGCTTTTCGGCATCGCCATCTCACAGCCGGGGTATCTGAATGTCTGGTACTATATCGGCGCGATGTGCGCGGCCATGCCCTGCTGGAGCGCCGGCACCGTCATCGGCGTGCTACTCGGAAATCTCATGCCGGTATGGGCGGTCAGCGGATTTTCCGTCATGCTCTTCGGCATGTTCATCGCCATCATCGTCCCCATGGGCAAGCGCGACCGCGTTGTGCTTGGCTGCATCATCGTGAGCTTTCTTCTCGGCTGGCTCGCAAGCGTCCTGCCCGTTCTGCGCGAGCTTTCCGAGGGTACGCGTATTCTGATTTTGACCATCGTGATCTCAGCGGCAGCCGCTGTGCTCTTCCCGCAGAAGGAAGAAACCATCGAAGGCGAAGCCGTAGAAGAGGAGGTGCGCGGCGTATGAAGACCTATCTCTATATTCTGGTCATGGCGGCCACGACTTACCTCATTCGTGTCCTGCCGCTCACACTGATCCGCAAACCCATCCGCAGCGTGTTTCTGCGCTCGTTCCTCTTCTATGTTCCCTATGTCACGCTTTCAGTGATGACCTTCCCCGCCATCATGAACGCCACACAGTCGCCCATCGCGGGCGCTGCCGCCATGGTCATCGGCATCATCGCTGCATGGTGCGGGCTGGGGCTTCTCCCCGTGTCGCTCATCTGCTGCGCATCGGTCATCGCACTGGAATTTTTCATCGTATGAGCCGTGAATAGAAGTAAAACAGGCATCCGCCATTGGCGGATGCCTGTTTTCTTGTTACAGCAGAATTTCCTCTCGCGTTTTTGACGCAAAATGTCCCTGCCGCGGCGTTGCGTTTGCCGCCCGATAGCCCACGATCAGCAGCGCGACCGGCTCGATATGCGCTTCCAGTGCAAACATTTCCTTCACCTTCCCAACATCCCAACTCATGACCCATATCGAACCGAGGCCAAGGTCGGTCGCCTCGAGCATCATGTGCGTCGCGGCGATGGAGGCGTCGATCTCACCGCTGCTCTTGCCGTCCTGCGGCCGCACCCAACAGGCGCGACTATCATAGCAGACGAGGAATGCCGCAGGTGCGAAATGACCGCCCGGCACGGCATCGTTCAGCTTCTGCCGCTTTTCCTCTGTATCGATCACCACGATGCGCTGCGGCTGCAGATTGCAGGCTGTCGGCGCGGCGAGCGCCGCAGCGAGTATCTTTTCGAGCTTCTCCGCCTCAACGTCGCGGTACTCATACTCCAAGACTGAAAACCTCTCCCGCGCCAGTGTCAGAAAATCCATTTTCCGTTCCTCCTCATCAAGCATCTTTACAGCCGCACCTCTTCTCCTGCGGAGAAGAAATACAGCACCTTTTCTTTGACCTTTTTCCCCATCACGCGTGTGAGGGCCATGGAGTACGCCTCAAGCTGCGGGCGATAGTGCTCGGCGCGCTCGTCAAGCTGCGCGCGTGAAACATGATCGGTCTTGAAGTCCACGACCACAAGCTCGCCGTCCTCTTCAAAGAAGCAGTCCACCACGCCCTGCAACAGAACGGAATCGTCCGCATCAAGTGAGGAAAAGTCCCGCACAGGTCGGAGCAGAGAGAAGCGGTACTCGCGCTCTACCTGTTCGCTTTTCCGGATGCGTACAGCAAGGTCGCTCCGCAGGAACCGGACGATCGCGTGCACATCGACGGCGTTCGCCTGCTCGTCCGTCAGCTTGCGCTGTGCGCGCATCGCTTCGATCTGCGCGCGCACGCTCCGCTCATCGGGTTCGCAGAAGAAATCGAGATCCTGCATCACAAGATGCAGCGCCGTGCCGCGTTCGGCGCCGGTGAGCGCCGTCTTTCCTGCAAGGAATTTTGGTTTACAGAGATTGCGCAGCCGCGGCGGCAGCGTCGTATTTTCAGAGATCTCCTCATCAATCGCACGTCCCTTGAGCTGCGTGGCGGTCAGCTTGGCGGGAAAGGCCGTCTGTTCTGCATAGGGGTAGCGGTATGACAGGGCGGCAAAATCTGCCGGCAGCTCTTCACGCTGCGGCGCGCGTTCCTCCGCCGCAGCGTCGCTTTGCTGCACGGGCGCAGCGAATTGCAGCCCGTCGTGCACACACACCGTCCACGGCGTTTCCTCCGTGAAAAAGCGGCCCTCGCTGTTCTGCCCTGCAAATGCGCGCAGCGCCCCCGCCTCGCTGCGCTGCAATAGCGGCAGCATGATCCAGTCGCCCATGCATTTTCCGCTGTCCACCGCTTCGGGCAGCACCGGACAGTCGCTCAGCGCCATCAGATCGGCAACGCGCCCGCCTGCGTTCGCCTGCGTATGCACCATGACGAGCTTTTCCTTCGCGCGCGTCATCGCAACATACAGCACGCGCAGCTCTTCGGCCTTGGCTTCGCGGCGCAGCGTACGCTCAAGTGCCTGACGCGCAATCGTCGGGTACTGAATGTGTCGCCGCGCGTCCACGCACACCGGCCCCAGCCCGAGCTGCGGATGCACCAGCACCGAGCTTTGGAAGTCCATGTTGCTGAAGCGCCGCGCAAGGTCGGAGAGGATCACGACCGGGAATTCCAATCCTTTTGACTTGTGAATGGACATGATGCGAACGCCGCTGGAAGCGTGCGTCGTCTGCATGGCGGCGGCTTCCCCGCTCGCAAGCTGCTCGCGCAGCGTGCGCACAAAGTCGAAAAGTCCCTGCCGTCCCGCGCGCGCGAAATCCTCGCTCAGTTCCAGAAAGGCAAGCAAATTTTCCTTTCGCTCCGCCCCGCGGTGCATCGCGCCGAAGACGCCGAGCACGTTGCACTTACGGTAAATTTCACTCAGCAGCTCGCGCACGCTCAGGTGCGCGGCACTGTCGCGCAGCGATTGCAGCACCGCAAGAAATGCTTTGCTGTGCCCGTCCTCGCTCAAAAGCAGCGCGTCATAGAAGTCGCCCGTGCGCTGCTGCGAGCGGAGCGCTGCAAGCTCATCGGGCACAAAACCGAACAGCGGCGAGCGCAGCACAGCGATCAGCGGCACATCCTGGCGCGGATTGTCGATCACCTGCAAAAACGAGAACAGCACCGCGATCTCCATCGAGACAAAAAAGTCCTCGCCCGCATCGGCGGCACAGCAGATCCCGCGCGATTCCAACGCGCGGCGATAGTCCAGAAGGCGCGTGCTCGGCGAACGCATCAGTATGACGATGTCCTCCTCGCGCACAGGCCGCAGCTCCCGCGTTTTATCGTCCTGTACAGGAAATTTGCTTGACAGCATTTTGCGGATATAGTCCGCAACGAACGCCGCTTCCGCCTCGCTCGCGCGCACGCGATGCTCGCCTGTCTGCGTCGGCAGATCAAGCAGATGGAATTCCGCGCCGCACACGCTCGATTCGGCATAGCTTGCACCGGGGCGCAGCATCTCGTCCTCCCCATAGTCCAGCTCTCCCATTTCCCGGGAAAGAACATTGCGGAAGACGAAGTTTGTCGCATCCAGCACCTCCTTGCGCGAGCGGAAGTTGCGCGAGAGCAGGAGCTTTGCGCTCTCGTGCTCGTCCGCCGCCGCAAGCGGCGGCCAGGTGTTGTAATGCTGCAAAAAGATGCGCGGATCGGCCAGACGGAAGCGGTAGATGCTTTGTTTGACGTCACCTACCGTGAAAAGGTTTTCTCCTTTACAGGATATCGCGTCAAAGATCCGGTTCTGCACCTCGTTGGTATCCTGATACTCGTCCACCATGATCTCGCGGTAGCGCGTGCTCACAAGCGCCGCAAGCTCCGTCGGCTCACCGTTCTCTGCAACAAGCAGGCGGATGGCCTCGTGCTCCTGATCGGAAAAATCAGCTGCGTTGCGCCGCCGCTTTTCCTCATTGTACCGTCTGGAAAAGTCCGCCGTCAGGTCGATGAGCGCAAGCATGGCGGGCGCCATTGTACGAAGATCCTCCACCGCCTCGTCTGAAGAGGCGGCAAAAAGCTCTGCAAATCCCTTGACGGTCTCCTTACAGTTATCCCACAGTCCCTTCATGCGCGCTTTCATCTCGCCGCCGTCGCTGTCCTTCACCGCGGCGAGGCGCGGGAACGCGATGGTCACGCCGCGCGCGGCGTCCCAGCCCTCTGCGGTCTTCCCCTCCAGCGCTTCAAGCTGGTAGGACGCGTCGAGGAACGCGGGCGCATACTTCTGGTTCAGCGCGTCATTCGCGCACATCTCCTGCGCCGCGCGCTGCAAAAGGCCTTTGCAGTGGCGCGCCTTGCGCCCCACCTCGTTCAAAAGGATCTTACCGTAGGGCGTATCTTCGATTTTTTCCGGCACCGCGCGCCAGAAGGCGCGCTGCGCGTCGAGCCATTTGTTTTCGTACGGCTGCGCCTGCAATTTCGCGTGCAGCTCCAGCACCAGCTGCTCCAGCGCGCTGTCGTCGCGCCCCGCGCCAAGCGTGTCGGCAAGCAGCGTGCCGCCGCTCGTCAAGTGGTCGTAAAAGTCCTCCAGTGTGCGCGCAAGCACGCGCCCGCGCAGCACCTCTGCCTCATTTTCATCCAACACGCGGAAATCCGGGCGCAGCGCGTGTCCGCGTGCGTCCTCTCCGAGCAGATGGCAGTTTTCGCGCAGGAGCGAGGTGCAGAACGCGTCCACCGTTTTGATGTCCGCGCGGTAAACGCGCAGCATCTGCTGCCTCAGATGATAGTTGCCGGGGTCGCGCTCCATGCGCTCATTGAGCGCTTTGGCGATCTTACCGCGCAGCTCGCTCGCCGCGGCGCGCGTGTAGGTGATGATGAGAAAATCGTCGAGGTTCGCACCCTCGCGCTCCACATAAGAAAAGAGCCGCTCGACGAGCACCTTCGTTTTGCCCGAGCCCGCCGCCGCGGAGACAAGAAGGCTGCGCTCGCGGCTGTCCACCGCCGATTGCTGTTCGTTCGTCAATTTTTCAGCCATCGCTGCGCGCCTCCTTTCCGTTCACCTCGTCGATATGCTGCCAGAATTCATCGTTTTTCGTCGCCTTGATATACTCCATGCGGTCGCTGCCGCAGCCGTTTTCAAAGTGGCATGCGCTCGCAAATTCGCAGTATGTGCAGGCCGACAGCTGCGGCGTGCGCGCGTAGGGATCGGCGTCGATGTTGCCTGCAAAGACCTCCTGCGTGATCTCATGCAGCAGACGATCGACGTATTTCGAGAGCTTGCCCAGCTGCTCGGCAGAAGCAAGGCTCCCTGTCACCGCGCCGTCTTTTTTCACCGCGATGGGCAGATAGCAGGGCGAGGTCAGCGCGCTGTGCTCCATCGCCTGCAAGACCGCCGGATCCTCGAGCACCATGCCGCTGCGGCGCAGCTCCTTTTTGCGCGCTTTCTCGATCTTTTCCGGCGCGGTGTCACGCGCGCAGCGCAGCATCGGCTCGCGCGCGGGCGTATAGAGAACGCCTGCCGGCACGATCTCCTGCCCGCCGAAAAGAGCCCGTCCCTCTTCCTTGAGCGTGAAGAGGTAGAGCAACATCTGAAGCCCCAGACCGTAGCGCAGCTCGGCAAGGTCGAAGCTCTTCTTGCCCGTCTTGTAGTCCACCACGCGAAGGTATAGCTTCCCGTTGTGCAGCCAGCCGTCCACGCGGTCGACCTTGCCGACAACGCGTGCCGTGCCGTTTTTCTCGCGGATCGTGATGGCCGGCAGCTGGCCGTCCGCGCCGAAGGCAAGCTCAAACGCCAGCGGCTCAAAATCAGAGCTTTTCAGCTCCTCGCTCACCTCGTCCATGATGCGGTCGACCGCGGCGCACAGGCGGCGGAAAAGATATTGGAAGCGCGCGTTTTTTTCGTTCAGATCCGGCAGCACATGGTCGATATATGCCTCGATCGACGCGCGCACAAGTTCGTGCAGTGCTTCTTCGGAGAGGGCATGCAGCCCGCCGCGCTCTTTCGCCGCGCGCAGCGTATTCTCCATCACATCGTGCACGAAAGTTCCGATCTGGGGCGCATCAAAGCCTGCGCCCGCGCGCTCCTTGGCGCGCAGGCCATAGCGCATGAAGTAGGCGAAGTGACACGAGCGCGCCTTATCCATGCGCGAGGCGGACAACGTCACCGCATCGCCGTAGAGCGCGCGCACCGCGCCCGGCGACAGCCGTCCGCGCGTATAATGCGAAGCTGCTCTCATCGCCTCCAGCGCGCTCTTCGCGTCGCCCTGTTTTTCAAAATACTGCCACAGCGCGCCGCCGATCTGCTCACCCGCATACTCAAGCGCAGTCGTTCTTGCCGACAAGCGATATTCCTTGTCAACACTCTCTGTTTCTATGCTGATCGGCGGCAGCAGGCGCACAATGCGGCCAATGACAAAGGACGGTCGCTTCTCCGCGCCCTTCCCGTCTGAAATGGGATAGGAAACCGTCAGCTTCTCGGTCGGCTGAGCAAGCGCGGCGTAGAGATTCTGGATCTCCAGATGAAACTGCTCCATCCCGTGCGGCGCAAGGAAAATCTCGTGCTGCTCAAGCGCTGCGCGATCCTCGTCGCGCAGCACACCGCCGCGGTTCTCCGCTGCGGGCAGCACGCCGTCGCTCGCGCCGAGCAGGAACAGCGCGCGCACCGTGTGGCGGTCGTTTCGCGTCATTTCGCACAGGTTCACCGCGTCGAGCGTCACGGGGATCGTGCCCACGCTGTACTGCGTCAGCACAAGGCGCATCAGACTCGCAAACTCCTCGGCGTCGAGAATCGCGTCGCCCAGAATTTCCACAAACTGGTCGAGCACACCGCAAAGAATGCCCCACAGCTGCGCCGTTTCCTCGGCGCGCTGGGCCTCGCCCGCGGCGAAAAGCTGCTCGGTCTGCGTCTGCAAGACCTCCGGCAGTTTGATCTCCTCCAAATAACCGTACAGCGCGCGCACCTTCTGCTCGGCCTCGCCGCTGCCGCCCACGCCTTTTTTTAGGCGCGCAAACGGCCCCTGCACGCGCTCGCGCAGTGCGTTGACCGTCTTGAGCCGCGCCCTTGCCTCGTCCGTCCATTCTTCGCCGTAGCCGTCGGGATGCACCGACCAGGGCGTCTCGCGCGTCCACATCGCGCCGCGCAACTCCCACTTGAGCGCATAGTTTTCAAGAAGATCGCACTCTTCCATGCTAAGTCCGGCAAGGCCGGTCTTGAGACAGCGGAACACATCCTCATACTCAAAGCCGCCGCTTGCAGCGTCGAGCGCGCCGAGCAGCAGCGTCAGCACGGGGCTTTTCAGAATGTCGCTGCGGTGGGCATAATAGAGTGGAATGCCGTAGCGGGCAAACACGCTTTCGACTGCCCCCGCGTAGGAATCAAGGCTGCGCGCCGTAACGGTGATCTCGCGGTAGCGGTAGCCTCGCTCGCGCACAAGCTGCAAGATCTGCGACGCGACCCATTCGCACTCGCTGTAGGCAGTGCCCGCCTCGTAGAGCGTGACCGCATCGCTCACCTGGTCATATTCGCCCGCCGCACCGAAAAAGCAGCGTTCGATGTGATCGAGTGCGCCGTGCACCTCGGCAGGCGGCAAAATCTCTTCCTCGCAGGAAACACCCACCTCGCGCGCGAGCGCATACAATCGCTCCCGTACACGCAGACTTTCGGAAAAAAGCTCGCGCTCCTGCGTATCGCCCAGCAGCGTGACCGTCACGCTGTTCGCGCGCCGCAGCAGAAGGCGCAGAATGTTCAGCTCCCGCCCCGTAAAATAGGAAAATCCGTCGAGGAAAATGTCTTTATTGTCAATATATCCCGACGCTTCGAGGTTTTCCTCCAGCTTTTCGAGAAGGTCACGCGCATCACGACCCGGCGCGTGCAGCTTACCGAGATAAATGCCGTAGATCAGTGCAAGGTCGCGCAGCTTGTCGCCGCTCTCCCCTTCGATCTGCTCCACGCTCTGCGCAAGCTGCTCGGGCGAAACAGCGTAAGCCTGTAATTCCTCCATCACGGCGAGCAAACTCTCCAGGAATGCCGCGCGCTGCGACGGCCGCTTATAGACCCTGAGCGACGGTGCAAGCTCTGTGAGGGTACGCTGAAGCGTCAGGAGCTTTCCTCCATTGTCGAGCGTCACGTCCGCGCTGCCGCCGCAGATGCCCAGCACACGCGAAGCAAGCAGTTTGAATGTCAATGCCTCGGCATGGCGCGAAGCGGTATCGCCGCAAACCCTGCAAAGATCCATTTCCGCTACATGCGAAGCATGCTCCGGCACGAGCAGAATCTGCTGCGAGGAATCCCCCAGCGCGGCGATCCTTTGCAGCACGCGCCCGGATTTACCCGTGCGCGCGCGTCCCATCAGTATGTGCAGCAAGCGTCCTTCCCCCTTTTTCTCTCTTAAAGTTATCAATATTTTATCCTAATTTTATCATAGTTTTCTTTTTCGGGCAACGCAGAAAACGCCGTACGCATATTTTCGCCCATCACGGGAAGACTACCGAAGACCAAACCATCTTTTTAAGGAGGGAACTTCATGGTCATCGACAAGATCGCGCTGACACTTGCTATCATCGGCGCGCTCAACTGGGGCAGCGTGGGCCTTTTCGGCTTTGACTGCGTCGCCTTTCTCTTCGGCGGACAGATCGGCATGCTCAGCCGCGTGATCTACACGCTCGTAGGCCTTGCCGGCATCTGGTGTATCACGATGCTGTTCCGCGAGAAAGAGCCGATGGAAAGCGGCGGCCAGGCGTAAAAAATAAAAGGAGAGGGGCTTGCCCTCTCCTTTTATTTTTGCGTTAAAAATTTTCTTTACCGCTCCCCAGTCGCTTCCGCACCTTCCAGCTCGCGCATTGAGCGGCGGAACTGGCGATAGAATGTGAAGCTCGTCAGCGCCACCGCGCCGAAGTCCGCCACGGGCTCGGCCAGGAACACCGCGAACGCCTTGTCCACGAAAAAGTGCGGCAGAATATAGATGAGCGGGATGAGCAGGATGATCTTGCGCCACACGGCGAGGAAGAGCGACGTCTTCGCGTTGCCGAGCGCCACAAACGTCTGCTGGCAGGCGATCTGGATGCCGAAAATACCGCTGCACCCCATGTAGATGCGCACGGCCCACGCCGCGTATTCGACCAGCGCGGGGTCATTATTGAAAATCAGGATGAACGCGCGCGGGAAGAGCTCGACCAGAAGCCAGATGGCCATTGAATAAGTAAAGCACGCGCGCAGCAGGCAGAAGTAGGCGTCGCGCACGCGCTGGGCGTTCTTTGCGCCGAAGTTGTAGCTCACGATGGGCTGTGCGCCCTGTGTCAAGCCCTGAAGCGGCATGTTCGAAAACTGCATGATGCTCGTCAGCACTGTCATCGTGCCGACAGCCATGTCGCCGCCGTAGCGCAGGAGAGATGAGTTGAAGCAGATGGCGATGAGGCTCTCCGTCGACTGCATCACAAACGGGGAAAGTCCCAGCGCGATACTCGGCAACACAATCTTCGCGTCCACGTGCAGGTTCTCGCGCTTTAAGTACCAGCGCGTCTTCTTTCCCGTGAGGAACGTCATCACCCACACGGCCGACACTGCCTGCGAGATCACCGTCGCCAGCGCCGCGCCGCGCACGCCGAGACCGAGCACGAAGATGAACAGCGGGTCGAGAGCCGTATTTAAGAGCGCGCCGATGAGCACCGTCTTCATGCTCACGGTGGCGAAGCCCTGTGCCGTGATGTAGGCGTTCATGCCAAGTGTCAGCTGCACGAAGATCGTGCCGAGACTGTAGATCGAGATATATTCGAGCGCGTAGGGGAGCGTTGCGTCGCTCGCGCCGAAGAGGCGGAGGATCGGCACGGCGAAAAGCTGCATGATGAGCGTGAGCGCGAGCGAGATCGCGCAGAGCGTGAAGGTGCACGTGCCGATGATGCGCTCCGCACTGTCCGGGGCTCCCTTTCCCATGAGCATGAACCCGCGCCCGAGGGCTGCGCGTAAATCAGGATCGGGAGTTCCGCAGGCCTCCCTGATTTCCGGTGTATCCTGCCAGGCGCTGGCGAGACGGGTGTAATCACGGGGCAGTTCGATAAACGCCAGTTCTCTCTTCAGATCTCCCCGCAGGCATTCCGCCACCAGACCGGCGCAGTCACTCTTTCCCGAAGACCTGAGAAACTCAACAGCCCGGATTCTCGACTCGTGAACAACCCCCTGCGCGGACAAGAGGCAGATTTCACGCACACGGCAGGCCTCGGCGAGCGGAGTGCCCGGCCATGAAGCAATGTTCGTCCGGTACAGTTCGAGGAGTTTTTTCTGGGACGGGCCTTCAAAAACAGCCTTCAGCATACCGGCATCGCGCGGGAGCCCAATGACCCGTCCCTCAGCAAGACGCATGCGCGCCGTGCCGGCACAGACCCTGTTTCCCTGACTGACTCTGTGCCACACGGCCTGGGCTTCCCTGTCCATGCCGGCCTCCGACATGAGATCGCCAAAGCCAAGAAGCACCTCGTCCGCCTGCTCTCCCTGCAGCTCGAGAGAGGAAAAGCGGCGGTAAATTTCAGCGATTTCCCCGGAGGCCCTGGCACCCTCCGCCCTGTAACCGTTTCTGGCCCATTCCAGAAGCACGTCAGGCGCCTTCAGAAAATACTCCTGACTGTCAGAAAGCCTGGCAAAAGCCTTTCCGGCCTCATCATAGCGGCCCTGGGCTGACCAGGAGCGGGCTGCTCCGGCCCACGCATCGGGCACAAGCGCAGAAAGGGGATAGCGGCGGATCAGTTCGGCAAAGGCCCGCACGGCTTCTTCCTGCTTTCCGGCAGCGGACGCCGCC
>ERZ773130.614-NODE-614-length-41682-cov-5.939318_pt1 | contig 41682 bp, 39 predicted proteins | sample MGYA00511919_ERZ773130 | MGnify/ENA primary metagenome ERZ773130 (study PRJEB29015, sample SAMEA2737851) | human gut metagenome | biome: human gut; feature: human-associated habitat; material: faeces | place: China | collected 2012 ...
ACTTGCTGGTGGAGGAACGTCCCGGCTCTTTCAACACCTGCAAGGTCGTCTCGTCGGCGTGCAGCACCGGCTCCTTACAAAGCTGCTCGCGCAGCGTATCGTAGACCGGCCGCAGCCATTTCTCTGAGATGTTCAGCAGCCAGTTGGCCATCGTCTGCCGGGACAATTTCAGACCCTGACGCTCAAACTCCTGCTGCAACCGGTACAGCGGGGAGTACATGGCGAATTTCTGTGCTGCCAGATACGCCACCGCCTCCGCGGAGGCAAAGCTGCCGGGCAGCAGCGCAGGCTCTTTCGCCGCCTTCACAATGTTGGCTTCACCGGTCTCCTGCTCACAGTTCTTGCAGGCGTAGGTGTAGTACACGTCCTCACGCACCCAGAACTCTGCCGGCTTCATCATTAAGCTGCGGCGGACCTCTTTGCCGATCTCAACCATCTGGCTGCCACAGGCAGAACAAGTCAGTTCGTTCTCCGGCAGGCGGTGCTCCACTACCTCGGTGGGAGTACCCTCCGGAACGACATCCAGCACATTGCCGGATTGCCGTTTGCGCTCGTGTGCCTTCACGGTGATCTGCTTCTCCGTGGCGGCTTTGGTGCCAAAGGCGTAGGCCTCCACCTCGTTCATGGTCAGGCTCAGCTGCTCCATGACCATCTGCTCCGCCTGCTCTGAAGAACGGCCAAACAGCTTCTTCTTGGACAGCTTCAGCTACTCCAGCAGCCACTCATTCTGCAGTGTCAGGCTGGTGATGACCTGCGCCTGTTCCTGTTCACGGGCAGCAAGCTTTGCTTCCAGCTTTGCATTCCGTGCTTTTTCCTGCTGCAAACGCTCATATTCCGCACGGGAAATGGTCACCATTTCTTCCGTGTTGCTTGTCTGCATTTCTCTGTTTTCCATGAGGAAATTATACCACAAGGCAGAGAGAAAAGCCAGTATTTTCAATGGTTTTGGACATTCTTCCTTGCTCAGACTGTGCTCAATCCTGTCACCGGACGGTGGGCTTTTGGCTGTTCGATTTGCAGTCCCTCCATGAGCCAGCGGTACTGCTGCGGTGTTAAAGTCTTCACCTCGGATTCTGAGCGCGGCCATTGATACGCGCCCTGCTCCAGTCGCTTGTACAGCAGGATGAAGCCGTCCTTTTCCCAGTACAAGCCCTTGATACGGTCTCGCCGCCGTCCGCAGAACAGGAACAGCGTGTTGGTAAACGGATCCAGTTCAAACTGCTGCTGGACCAGCCGCGCCAGACCATCTATGCCCTTGCGCAGATCCGTGTAGCCGCAGGCGATGTAGACCTTGTCCGCTCCGGCGAAATCGTTCAGCATAGGCGCAGAAGCTCCACCAGCAGTCTCAGCTGTTCCGCGTTACAACCGGGGTAAATGTCCAGACTGGCCTTCCCAATATGCAGTGTGGCGCAACGTTCCGCTACGTTGCGAGACATTTTCTTCGGTTCCGGCAGCTCCGCAAAGGTCACGGCCGTTGATGGCGGTGCTCCGTTTTTCCGTACGCCTGTCAACAGTTCACGTTCCCAACGGTAATAGGTGGCTGTCGTAACACCCCGCTGCCGGCACCATTCACTTACAGAGAGACCGCTGCCCCTGCATTCCTGTATAGACATGCTCCATTCCTGCTTCTTGGCTTCATGTTTCAGCTCATTGCTCGTCATTTACTTCACACCCTGAACATTATAGTGGTGGAAAGTTTCACAACTCCCCACCACTATTGTCCCATGTCTGTCCAGCCGCTGCCTGCTTTGACGGTTACTTTGTTCCGCCTAATTGTTGTAATACTGCGAACTGAAAGGGCTTACTGGAACCGGTAGCCTTGCGTGGTCAGCACATGTAAATACTGTCATATTGCCTGGAACGACCGGATAAGCCAGCCGTTTCCGTTTTTCTGCAGTGTCAAAACGGCTGGACCTTCGTTACAGGACGATGCTCCCCACAATGTGACAATGGCACCGCTCTTTTCACCGTAGCTCGGATTAAATGCTCCAGGGCCAAAGTCGCTTGTAAAGGTGTAGAAACAGTCCGTTTCTGGAACATAGCACAGATTAGATTTCCAGTCCGAGTGCATATCCTCTATGGTGATACCGGCGTACTGCATTAGGATGTCGTTGATGTAGCTTCGCGGTAAGCGATGACATGGTGTGGGCATTTCTTCAAGTGTTAGCAGGTGGCCATCCGTCGCTCGGAAGTTTATCTTCTTCTGTACGAGCCGAAATTCATCTTCGTCATCCGAATCAAGGACTTTCAGGCTCGGGCAGTAGGTGATAAATGTGTTTGCGTCCATGTCGCGGGGATCATCATATAGCGAGGTGAAGAAGCAGCTAATGGGCGTGGGGGAGACCGTATATCCGCCCCATTCCTCAATGTAAGTGCTTACCTGGCAGGCTGTGTAAGCCTCAAGCTCATCCAACTCATCTGCGGTGAGAGGGGGGCTTGTGCTGCGGTAAAGGTCGGCAGTCCGAGCTTCACTATACCATTTTCCAAAAGTGTCATAAACCATCCAACCAAACTGCTGCGCTGAATTGTCTTGTTCTGCGGGAATATCAGATAGTCTGAACCAGCCATCACCAGTATCGGTAGTCACATGGAACGGCTGAAGGCCAGTAAAACCGCTTTGATAGGAGATAAGCGATATACCATCGCCGTGGAACTTATAATAATATTCACCGCTGGGATTCCAGCTCTCAGGCGGTTGGCAAGTCTCCCATACATCGTAATCTTGCAATTCCTTTATGTACTTTTTTGTACGGATGGCAGCATTTGCAGGATAGGTTTCCTCATTTTCACCATTGCAGTAGGTCAGAGTTGAATTCGATGCATCCAGTGCTGATAAAATCTCTTTGAGATCAGCGATTGTCAGCGTCGTTGGTGCTGTGTCTGACCGATTTGTCTGCGTCGGTTCTTTCCCACTGCATCCGACCATTGAAAGCAGTAAGGTGAGAGTAAGTAGAAGATGCGAAAATCCCTGTGTTGTTCGCTTCATAAGATCATCTCCATGTCATAGTAGATTAGTGGCGACTAATTGCTGATGTTGTAAGCTCTTTTGGAGAAAAGAAAATACTTTTGAACTGGGACAATCCAAGTTAGCAGCAGTGCCTATACAAAATAAATATGATTATCCCTGTGACCTGTATTATTTCGCCTTGCGGCTGCGCACAAGGCTGACAAAATAGCATCCCACAACGACCAGATAGACCAGTACCGAGCCGAGGCCGCGCGCTTCACGGATATAAGCGCCCCAAAGCATGAGAACACAGTATTGTCCAGCCGACCCATTGATGTTGTAGTCACCCATAGTGGCTAAGAAGATGAGCGCGGACAAAAGCGCATAGGCGGTCGTAAACGGCACAAGATAGTATTTTTTGTAATACAGCGTCAACCAGAGTAGAATGAACGTGACCACGGTGCAGGCGTGACTCTGGAGAAACAGCAGCGTTCCGATTCGCGAGTTATTTGCAAGGAGCACAAGGCTGTAAGAGGTACCATCTCCGGTTTCTTTCATCCAAAAGCCACCAGATGTCATGTTCTGTTGTAGCCATGTAATCAGGGGCGATTCGTCGGCTGGATTGATGACCGCCAGTTGCGAACGGAGCGCAAGCGCGAAGAAAATCGGAACTAGAATCGCAATGAAGAGTGCGGCAAACAGGAGTTTTTTGCGCGCTTGCATAATACCTGACAATTGCATATTTGGGATTCTCCTCTCTGTAAAGTCATTTTGTTTTATCAACAGCATCAATACATAGCTTTTTCGTAAAAATGATCTATTTATCCATACTTGACCGTTTCATTATCAACGATCTGACCGTTGAATGTCACCTAGCCGGTAACAACAATGGGCGGAGGATTCTTTTGCTTCAATACTTCTAGGTAATGCTGCATTTGTAATCTCTTCCATATAATCGTTGCTTTTGAGATAGCATGAGCTAAAAGGGCTTACTGGAACCGGTAGCCCTGCGTGGTCAGCGCACTAAGATAGGCCAGGTATATTTCGCGCTGATCAAAATAGATAAGCTCACTATTATCTACCTCGTGAAATGAGACGATTTTCTCCGCCTCATCTACCCACACCGAATACTCCTTCATATGTCCCTCCCGATCTTGTTATGGTATTTCGCCTCAAGACACTTTCACAGCGAAACTTCCGTAAAACACTGATGCCTTCTTACGCAGGTGTCATCGTCAGCGTATAGTTTGCGGTGCGGATCACGATCTGCGTTACGATGCTTTTCGCCGTGTCGACGCTGAGCTCGGCGGTGTAGCCGGTGAAGCTGTCCTCCGCATAGGAGACATGCAGCGTCCAGGTCTCCGCACTGCCCACAGCGGCGGTGCGCTTGAAATCCGTGATGTGCTTGCTGCGCACACCTGCGAACTGGCAGTCAAGGAAGCATTTGCCGATGTAGCTATTCTCCGCCCATTCAGCCACCTCGGCATAAATCGGATAGCCAACATCACCTAGTTCCGGGCTGTTGCCGGAGATGCCAATCTGTTCATCGCTTGCAAAACCGCCCTTGACAGCATAGTAATTTGCAAAATAACTGACACCGTTATCAAAGAACGGGAACGGCTCGGCAGTAAATTTCACGGTGGTGACATCCGGTGTGCTGCTGACGTCGAGCGTGGCGTCGAAACCCGTCTTCTTGCCGCCGCCTTCAAGCATGCCGTGGTATTTGCCGCCCGTGGCGTATTTGCTATTGAGGATCGTGAGTGCCTTGTCGAGCGCGGCGTCGTCAGTTCCCGGTTCAACTGGAGCAGGGGCCGGTGCTGAGCTGGTATCGATACGTAATCCATTCACAGCATCCCACTGATAGCTCCAGCCGAAAGAGTCGACCGCATAAGCCCATGTGAGCGGGAAATAGGTGATTCCGTTGTAATTGAAAATGGGATACTTTTCTTCCTTGTTATTGATCTGTGCGCCGTTAACGCTGATCTTATAGCTGGGAAGCGTAACAGAAACGCTGCCGCTTTGCTTTTTTCCTGTCTCAGCAGCATAAGCCGTGCGTGCGCCGCCGGCCGTGATATCCAATGTCTTGCTTCCATTGTTCCAGTCGGCGCTCACACCCATGAATCGGCTGAGATGATATGTCATGGGAAAGTAAGTGATGTTGCTGTAAATCAGAAGCGGATACTTGGCCGTTTTATTATCAATGACCTGACCGTTGAGCGTTACCTTACCGGTAACAACACTTGCGCGCATTGCCGCCTCAGCGGTTGGAATGGCACTTAAGGCCACCGTAACGCAGCACGCTATTGCAAGTAAAGACTGAATGATCCTCTTTTTCATGATTGAACCTCCTTGTTTTGTATAACTACTTTTTAATAATTCTTCGTTTTGCCGTATTTCCTGTAGTACTGCTTGTAACTTGCTTTTTAGTACTTTACAAGTTTTCAATCGTTGTTGGACCTTGATTTTTACTTTTACAGAACAGCCAATTCATCATCTGTCTAATTGATCTTGCTGCTTTCACTTTTGACATTCCAACCGATTGGGATATTGTGCCTTTGTGCAAAACCTCATTTAGTAACATTTGAAATGAAGCGATAGTCGCCTTCAATGTTCTTTAACGTAACAATCCCTTTTCTGCCATTCATTTCATAATCGAGTAGAATATAGCCTCCTTCGGATTCAGTCCCCGAAACGATATTACACCGTGCGTAATTCGTATCACTGTGAATCAGATAGTAGGCATCAAATTCCTCCAGATATATGAACTGATCAAGGCCAACCTGGTTGGTGTCATCCATATTTACACCAGCGTATTCTTGCAGAAAATTGTCAATCATCGGCTGAATTATTTTGATGATATCCAAATACTGCGCAGCTTCATCCGATTTTACAAGAGTATTTTTTTCTTCATCCGAAATTTCAAGCTGCACTTCAGGTATTCCGTTGTAAAAGAGCTGGAAGAGATCAATATCAGCAATTGTACTATACTGACTACTCAGCAGCATATTTCGCATGTTAACACCATCACCGGAATTGAAGTACTCTGTGTTAAACCAAGTAATAGTGCTTTCTGGTAAAGTTGTATTCCCAGTAGCTGTGGTGTGGTCTTTCGCTTCTGGGCCGGAATCACTTGGATTGTGAGTGCCACATCCGTTTAGAATGAAGCAGGTTACAAAAAGAAAAAGAAAGATATGAATTCGTTTCATAAAGAACCTCCGTAGGAATGGCATATATTGTAATCACTTACGCATTGCACTGCATGTATAAAAACATCATTCTTACTTTTGCAAAACAGCCCCTTTCGTCGCCCGTTCGTCGAATCGATTTTGCTGCTTTATAGATGCATCAGGCGGTCTATTTCTTACATAATTTTTGCTTTTTGACATTTCAACCAATTAGAGCATTGTTCCTTTGTGCAAAGTCTCAACTTGAGTTCTGGGACTTGTTTTATCTGCCAAACGATGCTTACAATCATTTCGCGGGGTATTTCACCTCGTGAGGAGGTTGTCCATGCTGCACATAGCCGAAAGTGCCGCTTTGGTAGAAGCAACGAAATAGGTCGCGCCTTATCATGAGAAATCTCCTTTTGCATTTTACTTCAGTGCCTTGCGGCATCTGCTATGTAAATGCAAAAGGAGACCCTATCCTCACACTGTAAAAGTGGTAATTTTTACTTTGTCGAATTGACCAGCGAAACACTTTCAGCTATGTGCAAAATGTCATCAGCGTCAAAATTACCGTCTATAGAAAACTGAATGTTATTCTGAGCATCAATCCATGTAATAGTATTCTGTTCATGTTCCCAATCGTCGGTTAAAAACATTTGTCCCTTCATGCCGTGAACAGAAACGGGGATGACTTCTACATTTTCTGTGAAATAATCCCACGCAGAACCTTGCTGCATATAGACATAATCAAAGAACATTGTTCTATCGGTGTCCTCATTGTAATAGGTTTTATAAACATAATTAGCGCCATACAGCGCCTGCTCCTCAACTTCGACATAACCGTCAGGTAATTCCACAATTTCATACTGAGGCATTTCCCCGGATATCGGAGAACCCGAATATCTATATGTTATGTGGGTTTCATACCATTCGGTCACCCAATTGACCACTGCGGCACGAACGCTTGGGCTGATGATCATCAAACTCCCAAGGCTCAAAGAGAACACGATAAGGATGACGGCAACTCTTTGCAATACCTTTTTCCATAATGGCCTTGCTCGCTTACGCGCCCACTTTAGAGGATTGGCAATCATTATTGCCATCTGATGTTGATATCTATGAGAGGGCATAAAGTTAGGAATTTCACAGGACATATTGCTGCAGTCACTTTTTATTGCATCCAATAAAACACGCTGCATCAACTGATCTAACTCTTGGTCTGTCATATGCAGAAGCCCTCCTTTTTGACGATTTCACGAAGCAGGCTGCGCCCGCGGGATGCCCGCGAACTGACTGCTGTTTCCGAGATCCCCAGATGAGCCGCAACCTCTTTGTCAGAAAATCCGTGAAGGATTTTCATTTCCAGTACGGAGCGATATGATGGTGGAAGTTTCGTAAACAGATCTACCAGCTCAGTATAATCGGACGTATTTTCCGATTCCCTTACAAGACCATCCCAATCTTCCAATGGGACGGTCTTTTGGCTTTTTCTGATAATCATAAGTGCTTCATTTTTCACTATGGAAATGATCCAGAAGGACAATTCCTCACATGGAATTTCGTAAATCTTCTCAAAGTGCCGGATCATTTGCATGAATGCATTCTGCACGGCATCTTCTACATCGGCGTGACTTTTTAGAAAATGCATTGCAGTACGTTCCATTTGAGGACGATATTGTTCGTATATCTCTGTAAAAAGCTTCTTGTCCTCATCGTTCTCCAACGCAGCCAAAAGGAATACTAACATAGGATGATCTCACTTTCATCACGGTCAACGTCTTTCGATATCTTTGCATTTGCCGATCTTTGATCTTTCTTATGTTTATATCATCAAATGGTGAAAAGAGCAACTGGATCAATTTTTATAGCTGTCGCTGCATGGTCTGACGCAGAGAGTAATCTGCATTTTACTATTGATGCACCACTTAGACGAGAGAATATTTTGCACATGGCTGAGAGCGTCTCTTTAGTCGAAACGACAAAATAGAAATGTTTTCTGAAAAAGGAGAACTATGTAAAAAATCTGCAGCTTCTATAGTTGCTTTGAAAATCGGTCAGATCAAATTACAGGCGGGAACATCCTTGCAAGATGTTCCCGCCCTCTTGTACCCATTTCCGCTGCACGACATTACCCCTCAATTTTACCGTCGTACCGACTGACATCCATTCGCTGCAGCCGACATTGACAGGATTTCTTTCAAGATTGGTCGGCTGCATTAAGCCTTGCGGGCACGGGAGAGAAAGGTTATTTAATTATTCGGCAAATAGAAATCGGTTTCCTCTACACCGTCCCATTCGCCGAGGAGCTGCATATCTGCCTGATTCGGCGTGGTGAAGGCGTCAAAGCGCCAGCCCGCGTCAGTATGGACCAGCGTGACCGGATAGGTGCGCGTGTACTCGTAGCTTGTTTCCAGCCGCTCGTCGCGCTCGGCCTCGGTTTCGTCCTGGCGAGGATAGGGATAAGAGTAGTGCGCCGTCACCGTGAAGTCGATCCGATCATCCGTCTGTGCAGTCAGAGTGAATTCGTCGGGAATGTTGCTGTTGTAATATTGGTCGCCGTAGGCGCAGTCGAGGATAAAAAGCCGACCGTCGTGCTCGATGTAGATCGGCGCGTTACCGTTGTCATTGCAGGCAGACCAGAGTGCATTGGTGAACAGCGCATAGACGACGCGGTCAAAGTCAGCCCAGGACTGCCAACGGCTGTGGGAGCTGATGTAGGTGTAGTCGGAGCCGTCCGGCGTGTACTCGTCGTACTCGGCTTGGCCGTCTGCGGCGGGGAAGGCGTCGTCGATGCCGGTCGTCTCGCCGTCAAACATCGCACTATAGAGCGCGAACGCCTGCCTGTAAAGTGTTTGCTGTTCCGCCGTCAGGAAATCCGGCGCGGTGCGAAGCCGCGCAGCATCATCCAGCGGAAGGTCGGTATCGGTCAAATAATAATCTGTGGGCTTCGATTGATCGGATGTATCCGGCTTTGCTGTGCAGCCTGCAAGCAGCAGGAGCAATACCGCAAGCGCGGTGGGAAATAGACGTTTCATCATGGTGCTCATCCTCTTGATGTCAGATTTTTGCGCAGTCATTCTGCTTTTCATTCGGGGATATATACTTCCGCAGGACGTCCGTGCCAGGGATTCTCCCAGCCGGAGGTCCCGTCCTGATAATACATGGTGACATTTTCGGTGGAATCAAATACATAATTGGCTTGCTGCGGTGCATCGCCCTTGAAGTAGACCGCACGCAAGTTTGGACAGTCGCAAAAAGCACAGTTGCGCAGGAGTGTAACGCTGGAAGGAATCGTCACAGTCTCCAACGAAGAGCAGCCGTAAAAGGCGTTGTCCTGAATTTCTGTCACACCATCCGGAATCACCACAGCGGTTATGCTCGTGCAGCCTTCAAACGCTCCGGTCGTACCCGTGACGTTTCCAATCGCGGAAACAGTTTTTCCGCCGATCTGTGAGGGAATCACAATATCTGTTTCAGTACCGATATACCGGCTAATGGTAACTGTGCCATCCTCGTTTTCCGTTATTTCAAAGTTTGCGGCATCGGTGACAGATCCCTGCGGAGATTCGCCGCTGGCATTGTTGTTCTCCGGCACATCAGATATTTGCCCTGAAGTTACTGTTTCTCTATTTTCTGTTGGAGTGGACGGCTGGTCATCGGTTTCCGGCGTATTCTGTGTGTCGCTGCATGAACTTAGTGTCATAAGAAGAGCAATACTTACGGCGATGACCGAAAGTCTCGAAATTTGGCGCATGATAAAAGGCCTCCTGCATATTCTGAAATGGAAAATTACTTGATGGCTTCGACGAAACCAACAAACAGACGCCTGAAAGATCGTATGATGTTTTAAGGAAAGATCACTCTATTTTACGCCCACAAAAAAGGGTACTTCTCAGGACTTCACCTTTGAATCTTTGAAAGGGGGAGTTCGGATCCCTTCAAACCGTGGGGAACTCCGAAAATATTCATTGAAAAAATGGCGAATTTTTATTATACAAAAAGTGTCGTATCGCGCAGGGCGAGAGTATCGGCCTGCCCCGCCGCGCTATCGAGCGCCTGCGTGGGCCCGCCATGGAATGACGGCCGGAACGGGAAAAGCGGAGTCGGGGCCGACTCCGCTTTTTGGGCGCTTTCAGTTGCCCGCGTCTGCGATATCCACCGTCAGGTAGGGTGGGAACGGGATCGCGTCCTCGCCGGTATATTCCAGCAGCAGACGCTCGCCGTCTTCCTCGACTTCCTCAAAGCCCGCAAGCTTATAGGTGATATACATGATACGGTTGTGCTCGGTCTCCAAAAACTCCGCCTGCAGCTTTTTGCCGAGGCTGCGGGCCAGCTGCGTGGCATAGGCCAGCAGCGCCGAGCCGATGCCGCGCGTCATCACGCGGCAGGAAACGATCAGCAGCTTCAGGTGGAGCGCATCGGGCCTATTCTCTAAAAGCAGCAGGCCGACCTTTCCGCTGTCGCCGTAGTCATCGTGCAAGCCGCAGATGCGGAAGATATGATCCGGCGACTGCGACAGCGCCAGCAGTTCTTCGTACGAGAAGGTGTAGCCCGTGGAGTTGAGCTGGTGGGTGCGGATGGTCAGTTCCTCGACGCGGCGGAGATCCTTTTCCGTCACGCGGGAGATATCCATGCGCATGTGCAGCGTGGAGAGAAACTCCTCGGCGCTGCCGCCGAAAGAGTGCTCCGCCGTCTGGCGGTCAATATCCGCCTGATACATTTTGCGGCGGTTGGCGGAGTCCTCTGTGATAAAGCGCACCTGAAACTCCACCTTTTCCAGCAGCACGGCGGCCTCGGATGCATCGTAGGTACGGACTTTGGGGTGTGCAAAGCGCACCTCATCACGCTCAAAGGGGTTGTCATCGATGAAGGCGACAGCTTCGGGCTTGAGATTCAGCGTCTCGAGGATCGTCCGGACGGACGTGGACTTTGCATCCCAGGAGATCTGCGGGCAGAGAAAGAAATCCTCAATGCCAAATTCCTTCAGCTTCTTCATCGCGGCGTCATGGTCGTTCTTGGAGGCGATGGACTGGATGATACCGCGCCGGTCCAACTCATGGATGGTATCGAGCACGCCGCCGCGCAGGCACGCTGCACCCCCCTCACTCAGCACGCCCTCCCAGACCGTACCGTCCAGATCCCATACCACGCATTTGATCTGAGCCGGTTTGTCACTCATTTCTTTTCGCCTCCCCCGTTCAGATGCGCCGCAACCAGCTCCGCCATGGCGTCGATGGTGTGGAAGTTCTTCTCACTGATGTCCTTGCGCCCAAGCTTGATCTTGAATTCCTTTTCAATGAACATGACGATCTGCAGCGCAAAGAGCGAGGTGATGTACTTGCTCTTGAACAACTCTGTATCGTATGCAAGGCCATCCGCGGGCTTGAGCTGTGCGAGAAAACCGTAGATCTTCTCTCTGATTTCCTGAAGTTCCATATAGCTGCCTCCTGTTATTTTGGTTTGGATCACGCCGGTCGGAACCGGACGGTATTGTTGTCAGTGCAGGGCCTGTATGGCGTTGTCGACCCGCTCGAGCAGCTCGCCCGCCTCCAGTCCGCCCTCTACATTGATGCGGCGGAGCCGGTAGAGCGACTGCGGTGAACCCTTGAGCAGCTGATTTGCGCCGTAGTCGATCGTCACCGTGGCTCGCGCGCCCAACTCATGCAGCACGATCTCCGAAAGTTCGGAATAAAAGCCGTAGGGATAGGTATATACGGGCAGCGGCTTGCTCACCACATCGGAGAGCTGCTGCTGCGCCATGGCGTAATCCTGAGCCAGCGCAGCGGCGTAGTCCTCGGGGCGCTCGCCGCTCATCTGCAGCGCGCCCTCGCGGCAGTTTTCTCCATCAAGCGAAGCGACCTGATGCATATCATAGCTGTGCGTCGTAAGCGTAAGGACCCCGCGCTCTACCCAGGGCTGCGCCGCCGCAAGTGCGAAGTGCGGAGTGATCTGTTCGATAGTATCCTTATAGGTCGTGTGGCCGACAGAAACGCCGATCACGGCGATATTGGCGGAAAAACCGTATTCCGCAAGAAGCGGCGCCGCCAGATCAAGATTGTCCTGATATCCGTCGTCAATGCTGATGAGCACGGCCTTTTCCGGCAGAGGCGCGCCGCCATATACAAAGTCGAGCAGGTCCTGATAGCCGACGGACGTATACCCGGCGCAGCGCAGCGCGCGCAGTTGGTCTTCAAAATCGGAGAGGAGAACGCGCGTGCCGTCCGCCTCCGCTTCGTTCTCAGTGAAGGAATGATACATGAGGATCGCAACATCCGCTGAGAGGACTGCCGGGTCTGTGCGCTCGTCGTAGGCTGCTGCAACTACAGCGGCGACATTTTCTGCTGTTGTCAGCGTGCCGAAGCCCTCCGGCACATAGACGGACGTATCGCCGAAAAGCGTTGCCAGCACCATATCGCCGACGTTATTGCGGAAGTGGACCTCATCGTAGAAATAGCGCAGATCGGCGTTGATGCCGCCCCTGCCCCAAAAACAGTAAAAGTCCGTGAATTCCGCCACGCGCGCGGCCAGTTCTGTCACTCCCTCGCGGGGATACGCGGCCAACTCCGCATCCGAAACGGGAATGCCCACCAGCGTAAAGGATACGCCGTTGTCCAGACAGAGCTGCCGGATCTCGTATATCGCCGCGACAGCCTCGTCGATATGCTCCATCGTGCAGGGGGCTACATAGCCGCTCAGCCCCTCGTAAGCAAGGTAGCTCGCCATGTCATTGATGGGCGAAGCGTCGCGCTGGATCTTATTGTAGCAGCCAGTCTCGGGAATATAAACACAGGAGGCGTCCGGCAGGATGCCTGAGCGCGCGCAGCTGATGAGCTTGTCCCAGCTGTAGCTTAAATTAGCGAAGAGATAGCGGCCATAGAACGGGAGCACCGCATTGCCGCTGGCTTTGCTGTGCATGCAGGTCTTCAGGTCCGACTGCGAACCGTTGTCGTAGTAGTTGGCGCACTCGGGGTCGAATGTCAGAATGATGTTCTTGATGTCATAATGCTCGATCAGGTAGTGCGCAAGCTGTGCCTCGTCCTTCAGATCACCGCCGTACCATGTCATGTTATAATAGCGGTCTCCTGTGTAGGCATTCAGCGTGTCCACGCTGAGCGATGAGGCCTTCGAGCTGCCGATCACATAGGAGTCGTAATCCTGATGGTGCTGCTCAAGCCACGCGATTTTCGCCACACGAGGATTCTGCGTCATGTCGTAGGCATACCACTGCATCAGGCGATCGCCGAAAACGCCGAAGGGATCGACAGCGGCGTTGAACAGCGCCAGCAGCGCAGCGAAACCCAGCAGTGAGGCGAAAAATACCAGAATCCATTTTTTGACTGACATGATATGCTCCTTGCGGCGATGCATCAGAAATTAAAGTACAGGAAAGAGGACACCTTGCTCATATTCAGCAGCGAGACGGCCATCAGAAAGCCGCACCACACGCCGTCACGCAGCGTGAAGCGCTCCTTTTCCGCCAGCGCGTTGCTGTTAGGGCAGCAAAAGGTGATGACGGCAGAGACCGCCAGTGTGAGGCACAGCATCAGGTTGCCGTGTGCGAACGTCAACGCGCTTTCCAGCAGCGCTGCCGGTGCGGACCACGATGCAAGGGAGAACATCCGGCGGTAAATGAGGCCCGCCTGCGTTAGGCCCGTGCAGTCGAACAGTACGCGGATCAAAACGGAGACGAAAAATGTTATTGCCACGGCGAGCGCGGCGGGCAGCGGCTTGCGCATCTTGAGCGCACGGTAGTTGCTGATGCAGACAAGCACCCCGTTGACAAGGCCCCAGGCGACAAAGTGCCAACCGGCGCCGTGCCACACACCGGAGACGGCGAAGGTCAGCATCACGGCGAAGAACAGCTTCCACAGTCCGTCGCCGAAGTGAAAAACATTGTCGAAGACGTATTCATTGAAAAAGCGGGAAATGGTGATGTTCCACCGCCGCCAGAACGAGGCGAAGTCCCGCGCCTTATAGGGTGAATCAAAGTTGATGGGCAGATGCACACCGAAGAACGCACCCAAACCCCGCGCCATATCGATATAGCCGGAAAAGTCAAAATAATAGGCGAACGTGTAGCACAGCACGCCCATCCAGGTTTCCACCGTGGTTGCCGTGGCCACATCGCCTGCATAAAAGACGGAGGCATAGTCGATCATGGGGTTGGCGAGCAGGATCTTCTTTGCGCAGCCCACGGAAAAGAGAAGGATACCGCGGCAGATATCCGCAGAGGAAAAGCTGCGCAAAGCATCTCCTTTGATCTGCGGGACCAGCTCGTCCTCTTTCACCACGGGGCCGACGATCAGCTGCGGGAAAAAGCTGATGAACAGCGCGTAATCCAGAAACGAGACCAATTCCGCCTCCCCACGGTAAAATGTGACGGTATACATGAGGATCTGGAAGGTAAAAAAGGAAATGCCGATGGGCAGGATCGTGGAAAGCAGCGGCAGGTCTGTTTTGAAGAGGAAGTTGATATTTTCAAGCAGAAAATTGGTGTATTTGAAGTATACCAGAAGCCCGATGTTCCATACCACCGCCGCAAGCAGCAGCAGGCGGCGCAGCATCGGCTTTCCATCCGCTCTGCCGATCGCCGCTGCGATCAGGTAGTTGAGCACGATGGAGCCGGTAAATGTCAGGATATATTCCGGCTGGCCGAGTCCGTAGAACACCAGTGAGGCCAGCACCAGAAATCCTTTTGCAGCCGCGATCCGTCCGCTGCGGCGCAGCAGGTGGTATCCCAGCAGCACGGCGGGCAGAAAGAGAAAAATGAATCGGTAGGAGGAAAAGATCATAATGAAGAGACCATGCTTTCTATTTACAATTCCATTACTTGTGGTATGATGACAGCCGGAGGGGAGGTCTGCCAAATGACAGTATACTGGTGCGATATCACGCGGCAGCTTGCCAAACCTGAAGGATTCCTCCGCTGGTGCGGCGGCCGCCGCATCATGCCGGAGACCTATCTGTGCCTTGCCGATGCGGTGCGGCACTTTGCGGGAGAGGAGCTTCAGCGCCTTGCGCGGCAGGATGGCACACCGTACACGAGTGTCAGCCATTCCGGTGCGCTGGTCCTCTGTGCCTGCGCGGACCATCCGGTCGGCATTGATGCGGAAGAGCTTGCGCCCGTCCCGTCTATACCGCCCCGTTTCTTCACCACCGCGGAGACGGTATGGATGCGCACTCAGCGCGATCCCGTGCGCGCCTTCTACCGCCTTTGGACGCGGAAAGAAAGCCTTATCAAGGTGGATCGGTCCGTCCTCTCGGATATGCTGGTCCTTCCTGAGCTTGTGGAAAACGGTGTGCTCCGTACCCACGTCGGCGCGCTGACACTGAGCGAGCCTGCGATCCTGCCGGAGCGATTCTGTGTCAGCCTGTGCTGTGAAGGCAGCGGGAACGCAGAACTCATCCATATTCCGGCGGAAACGCTTTTTGCGCACTGAACGGCGTACCGATACAGTCTAATATATAATATCATATCGGGTATCTCATTTCAAGGCGCAAGACATATTTCACGCGAAATCGAGCCGTCTGATGCTTTCCGCTATCCGCTCCCGTTGGGGTCAGCGTTTGGGTCAGAAAAAAGCAACACCCTAAAAACGGAACTTATGAAAAGCAAAAGTCCTCGAAATCAGACGATTTCGAGGACTTTTGGTACGCCGTGAGGGATTCGAACCCCCGGCCTTCTGGTCCGTAGCCAGACGCTCTATCCAGCTGAGCTAACGGCGCATGTCTCATATCGGACAACGGTGTTATATTACCACACCTTTCCCGAGAATGCAAGAGGAAATTTCAAATTTCCAGAAAAATTTTGAACCATCTATTTGAACCGTTCAAAACAACAGGTTTGACAGGGCGATATGACGCGAGTACAATAATACTGATTTTGATTATCTTGCAAGGAGCTACACAATGGAAAACACTTTTAAAGGCAGCCAGAATTACGTTGCAAGCCCGGAGCTGATGAACGCGGTAAACATCGCCATGGCGCTCAAAAAGCCGCTGCTCATCAAAGGTGAGCCGGGCACAGGCAAAACGATGCTCGCCGAGGCCGTGGCCGAGGCGCTGGGCAAAAAACTCATCATCTGGAGCGTCAAGTCTACGACCAAGGCGCAGGACGGTCTGTACGTCTACGACGTGGTGCAGCGCCTGTATGACAGCCAGTTCGGCGCGTCCGGTGTGGACGATATTGCCAAATACATCAAGCTCGGCAAGCTCGGCGAGGCGTTCTCCGCCGACGAGCAGGTCGTGCTGCTGATCGACGAGGTGGACAAGGCCGACCTTGAATTCCCGAATGACCTGCTCTGGGAGCTTGACAAGATGGAGTTCTACATTCCCGAGACAAAGGAGACCGTTAAGGCCAAACACCGCCCCATCGTCATCATCACCTCAAACGCGGAAAAGGAACTGCCCGATGCCTTCCTGCGCCGCTGTATCTTCCACTATATCGAATTTCCCGATCAGCAGCAGATGGAAAAGATCATCCGCGTCCACTTTGACCACGTCGATGAGACGCTTCTCACGCAGGCGATGCAGGCATTCTACGCGATCCGCTCCATCGACGCGGTAGAGAAAAAGCCCTCGACCTCCGAGCTTGTCGACTGGATCCGCGCGCTTCAGCTCTCCGGTGTAGATGTTTCGAAAATCGCAAGAGAGATCCCGTTCATCGGGGTGCTCCTCAAAAAGGATAAGGACATCTCCACCGTGCAGCGCCGGTTGAGAAGATAAAATCGCCATGTTTACTGGATTTTTTTATCTGCTACGCGCGCACGGTTTTCCCATCAGCCTGAACGAGTGGATGACGCTCGTTGAGGGATTGATGCTGAACTTGCAGCACGATTCGCTTACAGGCTTCTACGAGCTCTGCCGCGCGGTGCTTGTCAAATCCGAGACGGATTACGACAAATTCGACCAGATCTTTCTGGAATACTTCGACGGTATCCCCTATGAGGACGAGTTGCCGGAAGAACTGATGGACTGGCTCAACAACCCCGCCGCCGTGATGGAGGAATTCCGCAAGTTCCTGCGCACGCAGGGCTATGAGGAAAAGAGCATCGAGGAGATCCTCAAAATGTTCGAAGAGCGCCTCAAAGAGCAGACCGAGGAGCACAACGGCGGCTCGTACTGGATCGGCACGAACGGCTACTCGAATTTCGGCAACAGCGGCCACAGCCCGCAGGGCATTCGCGTGGGCGGGCAGAGCATGTACCGCCGTGCCTTTCAGGTGGCGGGCGAGCGCAAGTTCCGCGACTTTCGCAAGGACAATGTGCTCGATATTCGCCAGTTTCAGATGGCCTTTCGCCTGCTGCGGCAGTATTCCGCGCAGACACAGGAGGCCCGAACGGAATTCGACGTGGACGAAACCATTCGTGAGACCTGCGACAACGCTGGCACGCTCTCCGTCTGCTACAAGCGCCCGCGCAAGAACACCGTCAAGGTACTGATGCTGATGGATTCCGGCGGCTCAATGGACTATTATTCGAACCTCTGCTCCATGCTCTTTCAAGCGGCGCGGCAGTCAAACCACTTCAAAGAGCTGCACGTTTACTATTTTCATAACTGCATCTATTCAAATGTTTATACCGACCCGCGCATGTACCGCGAGCATGCGGTGGCGACGGATTGGATCCTGCAAAACTTCGGCAACGATTACAAGGTCATTCTGGTCGGCGATGCGCTGATGGATATGTACGAACTGATGGAAAAGCGCTACGACTTCCGTGCTGGCGAGGTGAAGTGGTCGGGGCTTGACCAGATCAAGCGCTTCTGCGAACACTACGATCACCTCATCTGGCTCAATCCGGAAGAGCCGCCCCGCTGGGGCGGCTACTGGGGCGAAAGCTACGGCCACATTGCCAAAGTCGTGGACATGTACCCGCTGACGGTCGACGGTCTGGAACGCGGCATGAAAAAGCTGCTCGTGAACCGATAAGAGAGTTGGTCTGTCGCCGCGGCAAGGCTGGCTCATTCAGAACGAGATCCGCGAACTCAGCGGCTGACAATAAATCCCAAAAGATGATCTTTCGGGATTTTTCATGTTTTGCTATATTGGTTTAATGTGTCAAAATCATCATCGTTGCTGTTGCCATCGATACGCACTACGCATTTCGCTGTAAAAAGTTGCAAAAAAGTCTTGAAATCATACAATTTCAAGACTTTTCGTTGGTCGGAGTGTAATTATAGGATCTCAGAAAATACAGATATATCAACGGTTTGCTGGCAGTCGGCAAGAGGTATTCATCCTAAATTGAACGGTCAAGCACAGTGACCTGCGTAATCACATCACGCAGACGATCGGAACCGACCATGTACTCAAGTGCATCATCAGCGGTGTTAAAGCAGCATTCCGTCTCGGGACAATTCCAAACATAAATTGTGATTTTGTCATCTGTTCCATATCGAATAATGCCATAATGAATGCCGTTCCATTCAATTTCTACTTCTCCGCCACATTTCATACACCACTTAAAATCGCTGATCGATTTAAAACGGTTATCTTCCAATGAGTTTTTGGATTTTAAAATGCGATAGGGCATGCCACACCTCCAATATGACTTGAAATCAGGAATATCTCCGCCCCAATAGTTTTCTGCTTTGCCCCAGTTTGGTCGGTTACCTTCCCATACAATGTTATGATCGTGAGGAATAGAGTGCTGTTTGGGATTGCCGTGATTTGAGTAATGCCGTTCCTTGACTGCCCTACCGTCTGCGCCAATCTTAGTTTCTCTTAAATCCCCGTTACGATCAGCTGTGCGGTTGATGCTGCCGGGTTCACCTAAAAAACGTTCATCATCCGGCTTAGAGGGCTTCCCCTTTCCACCATAGGCGCTGCCGCCGCCCTTATAAGTGCCGCCGATCAAGTATGGCTCTATTGTATCACATTCAGGTCGATATGTCTCGCCGATTTTGAAAGCGTCGAGATCTTCTGACTTGTAATTTCTCTCATAGCTCATATATCTCCACGAGCTGCGCTCATAGTCCACATACACAATGTTCCCCTGCATTTCAGGAAAGGGCGTGTTGTAGCAAATAATTTTCTCCGGCTCAATACGCCGAAGCATTTCATTGTAGCCAGCCATGAACCATTCTTTCTGGTCGCAGCGGTTATCATGCTCAGATGCCATATAGGTGGAGACCGCAACAACGCTGCCTTTTTCGATCCCCTCAAAGCAGAAATCAAAGGTGGATTCATCACCCCAGTTTACCGTGGGAATAACACGGATTCCCTTGGAGGCCCAATAGGCGCCGCACCAGCGATTACGAAATACATTGTAAAGCTGCATAACAGGCGCCATTTCCAGATACATGCTGAAATCCGGAGACAGTACCGCACGGTATCGGGAGAGTTTTTCAATGTCGCTGTCCGGATTCTTCCAGACTCGTTCAAAGCGATAGTCATACAGGAAGAAATGAACCATACGGTCAAGATGATTCTGATCCTCCGGATGAGTTTTGTCAAAACCAATCAACAAGAGATCATCAAAGTCTCCGGGGTTCTCTTGAAACATGGGAATGACAGGGATTTTTAACTTTCCTTTTCCGGGAAATTGATTGCGAAGCAGGGTTTGACTAGTGCGATAATTGTAATTTTCTTCGGTCATATTGGAACCTCCTGCAATGTAGTAAGGAATAAGTCCTTCTGCGAGTAGGAGGAAAGGATAGCGGAAGATGCACAGTTCCGTGCAACGGAAAGACTCCGGCAATAAAAAAAGGCAAGTCCTATAAAGACTTGCCCTTTGGTCCGAGTGGCGAGATTCGAACTCACGGCCTCATGGTCCCGAACCATGCGCGCTACCAACTGCGCTACACCCGGATATGAAATTTTGCGATTTTTGCGCCGCAGAACAGTAGTATTATACGAGCTTCCTTCCGTTCTGTCAAGGGGAGAATCCACTTTTTTCAAAAAGCCCCGCAGTCAGCTGGCTGCGGGGCACTGGCGGGAGCATGTGAGGATCGAACTCACCTTAGAGGCTCTTCACCCCTATCACCGGTTTTGAAGACCGGGGGGCACACCAGCACCCATCTACTCCCATATCGGGGACGGCGCGCGCCGTCCCGTTTTTTCACAGCTCTCCAAAATGCGCGCCCGCTCTTCGGACATCACCCTCACGGCGCAGGATCCCTCGCCGGTCGTAGTATTCCAGCAGCAGCAGCGCGTGATCGCGCGAGGTGCCGAGCACATCGCGAAACTCCCCCAGTGCCAGCGTATCGCGCGTTTCAAACCACGCCTTCACGCGCGCATCGACGGCTGAGAGAACGCTTTTTTCAATGCAGCGATCCGGCGCGAGCAGCACCAGCTCACCCACGCTCAAAAGACTTTCAATCACCTGCGCGAACTCCGTGCGGTCTTTTCTGTCAAACGAGGCACAGAGTTCGTCCGTTTTCAGTCCGGTCGGCCCTGCCGCACGGCACAGGCGAAGCATTTCCTCTCGGATCGCGCGCTGACGTCTGGTGAGCCGCACGGAAAAATCCGCAAGCGCGCAATACTCCGTCGTCCGCTTCAGCTTCCCCTCGCGCGCAAAGCAGGCAAGGATCGCCTCTGCGTTCTGCCGCGTCCCGCCGCGAAAGAGCCGCTGCCGCGCCTCGGCGAGGCGCATGCCTGCAAGCAGCGGATGCGCGCGGTGGTATTTTTGCAGCATCGCCTCGCAGTCCGTCCACAGCCCGTCCAGTACCGACGAAGCAAGGTAATCTGTCGGCGAGAGGGCAACGATCTTCCCCCGCGCGCAGAGCGAGGCAAGCATTTTTTTCATGCTCTCCTCTTCTTCGTCAAAACGCGCGCAAAGCGTGGCAAACGCCATACCGTCTGCGCCGCATGCGCTGATGGCCTGCACAATTTTTTCCTCATCCGACCCGTTCTCACGCACAGCAAGCGCGGCGAGCACGCCCTCATCATGGCGCTTATGGCGGTACGGATGCTCGTCCAGGATCACCCCGCCGCCGATCGTCTCAAGCGGCGAATAAAAGCGCACCACAAAGCGGTCGCCCTGCCGCGCCGCCAAATCCTCACTCAGGCGCAGCTGCGCATAGCAGCTCTCTCCGGGACGAAGCGCATCGCGGTCCAGCAGCACCGCCCGCACAAGGCACGCGGCCGCGCCGTGATAGAGGTGCAGGCGCGACCCGCTCTCGATCGTCCGCTTGGAATCGCGCAAATTCTGCAATCTTACGTCGAGCATTCGCGTCGGGCACAGCGAATCCGGCGCACACAGCACATCGCCGCGGCAGACGTTTTCTTTTCTGATGCCCGACAGATTGACCGCCACGCGCTGCCCGGCACAGGCTGCCTCCACATCGCGCCCATGCACCTGTAAATTGCGCACGCGGCACATCTCTGCCCGCGGCAGGAGCGCCGCCTCCTCCCCGGCGGCAATACAACCGTCGATAAGCGTACCGGTCACGACCGTACCGAAGCCATCAACAGAAAACACGCGGTCGATGGGCAGGCGGAACGGTGCGCGCGCGCTTTTTTCCGCCGTGTGCAGCGCCAGCTCATGCAGCGCCTCGCGCAGCGCCTCGATCCCCTCTCCCGTGCGGGCAGAGGCGCGCAAAACGGGCTTTCCTTCCAGAAATGTTCCCCGCACACGCGCTTTGATGTCCTCTTCAAGCATTCTGAGCCATTCGTCATCGGCAAGATCCGTCTTTGTGATGACGACAAGCCCGCTCTTCACGCCGAGAAGCCACAGAATGTCAAGATGCTCGACCGTCTGCGGCATAAAGCCCTCGTCTGCCGCCACAATGAGCATCGCGAGGTCGACGCCGCCCGCGCCGGCAAGCATATTTTTGATGAACCTCTCATGCCCCGGCACATCGACGATACTCGCACTTCCGCCATCTGAAAAATCAAGACGTGCAAAGCCCGGTTCGATCGTAATGCCGCGCCGCTTTTCCTCGGCCAACCGGTCGGTATCCACGCCCGTGAGGGCCTTGACAAGCTCCGTCTTGCCGTGGTCAACATGCCCCGCCGTGCCGATGATAACGTGCTTCATCGCAGCGCCTCCGCAGCCGCCGCGGCAAGTCCGGCAAAGTCCTTTTCGTCGATCGTGCGCACGCACAGAAGATACTGCCCGCAGTGGATGCGCGCAACGATGGGCTTTGCGCGCATGCGCAGCCGCTCTTCCAGTTCATCTACACTATGCTTTCCCGGATCAAGCGCGACCGCCCAGCCGGGTAGCTCCTGCGCCGGCGCACTGCCGCCGCCGACCGCGTCCCCCGTCTTCACGAGCTGCGAGGCAACCCCTGCGCCGGCAAGTGCCTGTTGCAGGCGCAGCGCCTTTTCGCGCAGCGCCTCTTCTCCTGCCGACAGCATGGCAAGCGTCGGGATCTCGCGCGCGGCGGTATCCGTGTCCAGATATGCCCGCAGCGTCGCGTGCAGCGCGGCAAGCGTCATCTTATCGAGGCGCAGCGCCCGCGCGAGCGGGTGCTTTTTGAGCCGTTCAATGTATTCTTTTCTGCCGACGATCAGCCCCGCCTGTGGCCCGCCGAGCAGCTTGTCGCCGGAAAACGATGCAACATCCACGCCCGCGCGCAGACTTCTCTGCACCGTCGGTTCGCCGTGGATCCCGTATTGTTCCAACTCCACGAGCGCGCCGCTGCCGAGGTCTTCGATGAGCGGCAGCCCCCTTTCCCGCGCGAGCGCGGCAAGCGCTTCCCGCGGCACAGATTCGGTAAAGCCGACAATGCGGTAATTGCTCGTGTGCACCTTTAAGATTGCCCGCGTCTGCTCGCTGACAGCAGCCTCATAGTCGCGCAGATGCGTTTTATTCGTCGCGCCGACCTCGCGCAGCGTGCAGCCGCACTGGGTCACAATCTCCGGAATGCGGAATGAGCCGCCGATCTCGACAAGCTCGCCGCGCGAGACGATGACCTCGCCCCCGCAGGCGAGCGTGGATAGAATAAGCAGCACCGCCGCGGCGTTGTTGTTCACAGCCATCGCCGCCTCCGCGCCCGTCAGGCGGCACAAAAGGCTCTCCACATGGCTGTGGCGTGAACCGCGGCAGCCCCGAACAGCGTCGTATTCAAGCGTGGAATAGGCGTACGCGGCCTCCGCCGCGGCGTTCGCCGCGCGCTCGCTCAGGCAGGCGCGGCCGAGGTTTGTGTGCAGCGTCACGCCCGTTGCGTTGATGACTGTACGCAGCGACGGCATCTGCTTCTCTTCCGCCCGCGCCAGAATGCGCGCGCACAGCTCGTCCGTCTCCGGCAGCGAGGAACGCCCGCCGCGCACCTCGCCTCGCAGCGCGTCCAGCTCCTCGCGCACGCTCTCGCGCAGCAAGGCCGGCGACAGCGCCGACGCCTTGAGCTCTCCCCGATCGAGCAGCTCGTCCACCCGTGGGATAGAACGGAACAGATTTTCTTCCACGCTTTCCCCTCCTCACGCCCGACATACCATGCATCGGGCTCCAGTTCTCCAGTTTGACTTTACCCTATCAGAAAGGCCACCGCCCGTCAAGAAAAACGCGCAAAAAAGCGGTTCCTCCACATGAAAGAACCGCTTTTTCTCTTCTTTATTCCGCCGCACGGATCGCCTTGTTTTCCTGTCGCCCCTTGAGCAGAACCGGCACATCCATCAGCGAGAACACCGCCGCGAGCAGCACGGGGAAGCCGATCCAGTGATAACCGAAACGGTCGCGGAACCACGCAAGCGGGTTGCCGTCCGGCGCGTACATCAGAAACATGAAATTCGTATCGAGCAGCAGGTTGACGCAATAAATCGGCACGGCCATCGCAAGCAGCATCAAGAAGCACTTGCCCATGTACCTGACGCTCGGCCGGATCTCACCGCCCGAAAACAGCATGATGGGATAGGCCGTAAGCAGAATGTGCACGCTCGTCGAATGCCAGAACATGAAGTTCGCCGCCGGAAGCGACGTCCACGTCGGGAACAGCAGCGCCGCCGTCGCCGCGGGGATACAGATAAAGTAGAGGAAGTTATCAAGCAGCCTGTTCGGTTTCCACGCGTGCAGCGCGATAAGGAAAATGTTGATCGAGCACAGGTGCAGCGGGAGATACTCCCAGTTGAAATTCCCGCCAATCTGCAAACCGATCTGCTTGAACGCCTCGTCCGCGAGCAGGAGAACGGCAAAGAGCTTTCGCAGCTGCGCCCGCTTCTTCTCGTCCGCCGCCTTGTAGCGCTTGCAGCTCAGCGCGGCAAAGCCGATATACAGCGCAAGCGTCACCAGATGCCGTGCGCCGAAGAGTGAAAAGCCAAAGCCCTCGCCGATCGTATCCACCGTATCCCAAAAGCACTCCACTTGATCAAGCCTCCCGCTATCTTTTTCTTCGCAAACAGCATATCATATGGCGCCCGAAATGCACCTGAAAAATTTTTTAAGATTTCAATATTCCATTCTCAGGCCCAGCATTTCCCCGCTGCTGCCGCCGCGGTACACGCCGTTTTCGATCACGCGCTCGCCGAGCACAAACACCTCGTCAAAGCCCGACGCGCAGACTCTCGGTGCGAGGTAAGTTCCTCTCTCGCGGATCTTCTCGGGGGCAAAAAGCAGCAGATCCGCGTCCGCGCCCACTTCGATCTTTCCCTTTCCCGCAAGGGAGAACCGCTCCGCTGCCTGAAGTGTCACCTTATGCACCGCCTGCTCGAGCGTGAGTACCTTTTCCCGCACGACGTAGGTTTCAATAAGCCGCGCGAAGGCACCGTACACGCGCGGATGTACCTGCCCGGCGCCGGGGTAGGTCGCGTCCGAAATGACACCCGAAAACGGCGCGCGCAAAATAGCCTTGAGATCTTCTTCGTCCGAGATGTAGTCGATCATCCCCGCCTCGCACTGTTCCGCCGCCAACAGGTCAAAAAGTGCGTCGTAGGGATCTTTCCCGAGCGCGAGCGCGATCTCCGCGATGCTCTTTCCCTCAAAGCGGCGATATTCGTCCGTTCGAAGCCCGATGGCGACGACGTTTTCAAATCCGACAAGCAGCGTGATATTTTCAAAATCGCTGCCCGTTTCCATCCGCGCGCGCATCTCTTCACGCGCGGCGCGATCACGCAGGCGCTTCGTCAGCGTCTCTGTCCCACCCGCCTGAAACTCCGGCGGCAGCACGTGGATGAGCTGCGTTGAGCCCGCGGTGTAGGGATAGGCATCGCACATCACGTCAAGCCCTTCCTCCCGTGCCCGGGCAATGAGCGAGAGCATCTCCGGTACAGCCTTGCGCGCGTTTCGCCCGCCGATGGCCTTGAGGTGGCTCACCTCCAGCGGCGTTTGCAGTGCGCGGGCGACCTCGATCATCTCACGCAGCGCGTCCACCACGCCGTCGCCCTCCTGACGCATGTGCACGCAGATGGGCACGCCGCTTTGATACAGCGGCGCAAGCGCGCGGATGAGTCCGTCGGTCGAATAGAAGATCTCCGGCGCGTAGCCAAGGCCGAGCGATACGCCGCACGCGCCGTCGGCGAGCGCCTTTTCCATGTGATAGTGCATCTCTCTCATTTCAAGCGGCGATAACTCGTCCGCTTCAAAGCCCGCGGCAAGTGTGCGCAGTGTTCCCATGCCGACAAGCTGCGCGCAGGAGAGCGGCAGGCCGCGGCTCTGCGCCGCCTTGCAATAGGAAGCGAGTGAATCAAAGCGCAGCTCCGGCGTGATCTCCCCCGTGATGGGCGCGAGATAGCGCGCGCAGGCGGGCGCATACTTTCCCGCGAGCGGCGCGAGCGACATGCCGCAGTTGCCGTTCACGATCGTCGTCAGCCCCTGGCAAAGCTCCGCTCGCCCAAAATCCTTGCGGAACACCGCCGCATCGGCATGGCGGTGCATATCGATAAACCCCGGTGTCAGGCAGCGGCCTGCGGCCTCAATCGTCGAAAACGCCTGCGCGTCCGGCAAATTCTCAACCGCTTCGATCATGCCGTCCCGAATGCCGACATCCGCCGTGAACGCCGCCTTCCCCGTACCGTCAATGATCTTCGCACCGCGGATCAGCGTATCCAGCATGCTTATCCCTCCTTTTTTTGCAGTCTACCACACCGCGCAGCCGCTTGGCAAGGTCATTTCCCCTTGCAATCCGCCCCGGCGCAGAGTATACTGGAAAAAACGCAAAAAGGAGCCCTTCCATGAACAAAAAGAACCGCATTCACGACTGGCGCAAGCTCAAGTGGCCGTTTACCGTCACATTTCTATACTATTCCCTTCTCTCGCTTTACACCGGCACCGCCGAGCAGAGCGAGGACGGCTTTCTCACCATGTTCCTCACGGTTTTGATCGTGGACGCGGTCGCATATCTTTCCTACTGCTATTTTCTCTGCAAGAAAGAGGAGGATATGTCAAAGCTCTGGTTCGTCTTTATCCTCGCCTTTGTTCTTGTATCCACGCCGCAGCTCTCCATCCTCTGGCAAATGATGACGGCGCACGTTCTCGGCACATGAGCGCCCCAGCAATTCTCCGTCTTTCAGACGTCCTTTCCGCATGAAAAGGACGTCTTTTTTCTTGCTCTCTGGCATTTTCGCCCGGCTGTCAGAAAATCGGATAAGCCACTGCATTTGCCCATAGTTTTCGACAATTTCCTTTGTTACCTTGAAGATAAGGATAGGGGCTTTCCCATCCGGGCGGCCGGCAAAAAGTTTACAGCTTATGCATTGAAACCGCCCCGCCTTTTTGCTATGCTGTTTTTATCAGGCCGCGTCTTTTTCACGCGGTCTGTAAAATGCTAAACAAAGGAGCTGAAGACATGCCGATCCGTCCGCTTGTCGATCGCACTTATCTCGAACAGGTACTGCTCTCGCGTCTCTCCCGCGGCGAGGTACAGCAGTGGGTTCAGAAATACTTCCAGCCGTATCGTGAACTGATGAGCTACTATCGCTGCGCGATCATGGAAGTGGAAACGAAATTCAATGTGCTCAATGAAGAGCTTTCCCTGCAATACGACCGCAACCCCATCGAAACGATCAAAACACGTCTCAAGTCGCCGGAGAGCATCATGGAAAAACTCTCCCGCCGCGGCTATCCCATGACTGTAGAGAGCATTGAGCAGAACCTCAACGATATTGCAGGCGTGCGCGTCATCTGCTCGCACCCGTCGGACATCTACAAGCTCTCCGACGCGCTGCTGCGTCAGGACGACATCACGCTCATCGAGCGCAAGGACTACATCGCAAACCCCAAGCCCAACGGCTACCGCAGCCTCCATCTCATCGTCGAAACGCCCATCTTCCTGCACGACCAGAAGCGGCTCATGCGGGTTGAAGTGCAGTTCCGCACGATCTCGATGGACTGGTGGGCCAGCCTTGAGCATAAAATCCGTTACAAGAAAAATCTCCCCGAGATGGACTATGTGGAGCGCGAGCTCTATGAGTGCGCCGAGATCAGCGCACAGCTCGACGCTCGCATGGAAAAGCTCCAGAAGATCGCCGCACAGGCAACCGAGGAAAGGGATCGCGCCCTTTCCTCCTGATTGAAAATGTCCGCTTCGCGCGGACACGGAAAGGAAGCGTGACAACAGGAACGCAGCAGAGAAGGTCGCCCATGCAGCAGAGCGCAAAGCCGACATCATCCGCCTGTGCGAAAAGCACCGCGACATCGCCTTCCACGCCTTCACGAACGGCACGCTCATCGACCAGGCCTTCTGCGACGAGCTCAAGCGCGTGGGCAACTTCATCGTCTCGGTCAGCATCGAGGGCTTTGAGGACGCCAACGACGGCCGCCGCGGCACGGGACATTTTGAAAAGGCGCTCGCCGCGATGGACCTCATGCACAAAAACCATATCCCGTTCGGCGTGTCCATCTGCTACACGAGCAAGAACTGCAAGGACGTCACAAGCGATGCGTTCCTTGATCTCATCATCTCCAAGGGCTGCTACTTTGCCTGGTACTTCCACTACATGCCCGTCGGCATGGGTGCAGGTACCGACCTTCTCCTCACTCCCGAGCAGCGCGCCTACATGAAAGACCGCGTCCGCGAGATCCGCGGCGTCACAGGCGGCAAGGAGCTTTACTGCATCGACTTCCAGAACGACGGCGAGTTCGCCGGCGGCTGCGTTGCCGGTGGGCGCATCTACTGCCACATCAACGCTGCGGGCGATGTGGAGCCCTGCGTCTTTATCCATTACTCGGGCGCGAACATCCGTGAGAAGAGTTTCCTCGAGTGCTTGCAGCAGCCGCTCTTCCTCGAATACCGCAAGGGTCAGCCCTTCAACGGTAACCACTTGCGTCCCTGCCCGATGCTCGAAAACCCGGAGCTGCTGCCCCAGATGGTCGCGCGCTCCGGCGCGCACTCGACCGACCTCGAAGCGCCCGAGAGCGTGGAGCACCTGTGCGGCAAATGCAAGGCCTACGCCGCCTGCTGGCGTCCCGAGGCCGAAAAGCTCTGGGACGAGGAGCACTGCGAGTAAATGACTTTTCTGTAACCTTCCCCGATACGCAAGAAAGCCGCCGACCATCAGGTCGGCGGCTTTTGCCACATTTTCGAATTCTTTACTTGACTGCCGCGAGCAGGGCGTCCACGCGGTCGGTCTTCTCCCAGGCAACGCCGAGATCCTCGCGGCCCATGTGGCCGTAGGCGGCGAGCTGGCGATAAATCGGGCGGCGCAGATCAAGGTCGCGGATAATGGCGGTCGGGCGCAGGTCAAAAACCTTCTCCACAGCCTCTTCAAGCTTACCGTCGTCCACCTTGCCGGTGCCGAAGGTCTCGACCATGATGCTCACGGGGTGGGCAACGCCGATGGCGTAGGCAAGCTGCACCTGGCACTTTTCGGCAAGACCGGCGGCCACGATGTTCTTGGCAACATAGCGCGCGGCGTAAGCGGCACTGCGGTCGACCTTCGTCGGGTCCTTGCCGGAGAAGGCGCCGCCGCCGTGGGGAGCGCTGCCGCCGTAGGTATCGACGATGATCTTGCGGCCGGTCAGGCCGCTGTCGCCCTGCGGGCCGCCGATGACAAAGCGGCCGGTCGGGTTGACATAAATCTTAGTCTCCTCGTCCATCAGCTCCGCGGGAACTGTCTGCTTGATGACCAGCTCGATCATGTCGCGGCGGATCTGCTCGAGCGTCGCCTCGGGCGCGTGCTGGGTGGAGAGCACGACGGTGTCAACGCGCACGGGCTTGCCGTTTTCGTCGTACTCGACCGTCACCTGCGTCTTGCCGTCGGGACGGAGATAATCAACAAGACCCTGCTTGCGCACATCGGTGAGCTTCTTCGCCATCTTGTGGGAAAGAGAGATCGCCAGCGGCATCAGCTCGGGCGTCTCGGTGCAGGCGTAGCCGAACATCATACCCTGATCGCCCGCGCCGTTGTCGAGCTCGCTCGCGCCGCTCTCCTTGTTTTCGAAGGAGTTGTCCACGCCCATCGCAATGTCGCTCGACTGCTCGTCGATGTTCGTGATGACGCCGCAGGTGTCACAGTCGAAACCGTACTTCGCGCGGTCATAGCCGATGTCGCGGATCACGCCGCGCGCGATTTTGGGGATGTCAACATAGCAGTTCGTGGTGATCTCGCCCATGATGTGGACAAGACCGGTGGAGACCGCCGTCTCGCAGGCCACGCGGCCGCTGGGGTCTTTTTCAAGGATCGCGTCGAGCACCGCGTCGGAGATCTGGTCGCAGATCTTGTCGGGATGCCCCTCGGTGACGGATTCAGAGGTAAATAAACGTTTTGCCATGATTCTTTCTTCCTTTCTTTCGGGAAAAACAAAAAATACTCTGTCGAACCGACAGAGTATCGCACTTTCTGCTCTTCCTCATCTTTCGATTCGTTCGTCGGATTTGGCACCTTGCCTCTTCGGGCAGGTTGTCGTGGTGTCATAGGGCCGATCCCTCAACCACTCTTGATGAAGTATTCACTTGTGGCTTTCGCCGAATCGTATTGTAGCACATTTGTGCGTTTTGTCAATCAATATTTTGTAATTTTGCGCAAAACCTTGACTTTGACTGGATTTATGCTACAATATTGCCCACGAATTGAATGTCATCGGAGGACTTGCGGCCGCAGCCGCAGCAGTCGAAAAGATGTCGGATGCGTCCGGTCAGGCAAATGACCGGGCTTTTTTTATGTACGCTTAACGAACCGGAGGCTTTGGAGGCTTTTTATGAAGATTTCCCTTTCCGATCATTTCACCTATCAAAAGCTGCTGCGCTTTGTCGCGCCCAGCATTTTCATGATGATCATCACCTCTATTTACAGCATTGTCGACGGTTTTTTCGTTTCGAACTTCGTCGGCAAGAACCCCTTCGCCGCGCTGAACCTCATCTTCCCCGTCATCATGGCGCTCGCCGCCTTTGGTTTTATGATCGGCACGGGCGGCAGTGCGCTCATCGCCAAAACGCTCGGCGAGGGCAAGCAAAAAGAGGCAAACGAGATCTTCTCCATGCTCGTCGTGGCGCTCGCGGTGGGCGGCGCTGTGCTGAGCGGCGTGTGCCTTCTTTTTCTTCGTCCCATCTCCTACGCCGTCGGCGCGACCGACCTCACGATCGATGACTGCGTGCTCTACGGGCGCGTGCTGCTCGCGTCTCTCCCCTTCTTCATGCTGCAAAACAGCTTTCAGAGCTTTCTTGCCACGGCGGAAAAGCCGCACTTTGGCCTGCGCGTGACGGTTTGCGCGGGTCTTACGAACATGGTGCTTGATTTTCTGCTCGTCTATGTCTTTCCGCTGGGGCTTCTCGGTGCGGCACTCGCAACGGCCTTTTCCCAGCTTGTCGGCGCGCTGATCCCGCTCGTCTACTTTCTGCGCCCGAACGACTCCCCCCTCCGTCTGACGCGCCCGTGCTTTGATCTCCGCGCGCTCGCGTGCGCCTGCGGCAACGGCTCGAGCGAAATGGTCAGCAACCTTTCCACCTCACTCGTCGGCGTCCTCTACAACATCCGTCTCATGGCCATCGCGCAGGAAAACGGCGTCAGCGCCTACGGTGTTCTGATGTATGTCAGCTTCATCTTCATGGCCTTTTTCTTTGGCTACTCCATCGCGGTCACGCCTGTCGTCGGCTATCACTACGGCGCGCAGAACCACGCAGAGCTCAAGAGCCTGCTCAAAAAAAGCCTGACCGTCACGCTCCTCTCGAGCCTTGCCATGACAGCCTCCGCCATTCTGCTTGCCCGGCCCATCGCCCACATTTTCGTCGGCTACGACGCGGAGCTCTGCGACATGACGGTCAACGCGCTGCGCATCTATGCCCTCTCATTCCTCGTCTGCGGCTTCAACATCTTCGGCTCGGCGTTTTTCACAGGGCTCAACAATGGCACGGCCAGCGCGCTCATTTCGTTCCTGCGCACGCTCGTCATTCAGGTCGCCGCGGTACTTCTTTTGCCAAAACTTCTCGGCATCAACGGCATCTGGCTCGCCATCACCGTGGCCGAGGCGCTCACGCTGCTCGTCACAGGAATGCTTTTCCTCCTCGGGCGAAAAAAATACCACTACGCATAAAGCAGATCATCTAAACAGCCGCGGTGGCTCGAACCACCGCGGCTGTGCTTGCGCTTTCTGACGGGCTGTGGCATAATAATTCTGTCAAATTCTACTTTTGGAGGTGAATGGTATGTGCTTTTGGTGGTTTATGTTACTATGCGATTTGATCATTCCCATTGTTATGGTCATTGCAGGAAGAATGATGTGGAAGCATTGCCCAAAACATATAAACAGCATGTTAGGATACAGAACAACTCGTTCAATGAAAAATATGGATACATGGAAATTTGCTCATGACTATTGTGGAAAGCTTTGGTGGAAAATAGGATGGGTAATGGTTATACCATCTGCCTTGATACATATTCCGTTATACCATAGTGATAAGAATACGATTGGATTTGCAGGGATAATTCTTGTAACAATCCAATGTTTTATTATGATTCTATCAATTTACCCGACAGAAAAAGCTTTGAAAAAACATTTTAATGATGATGGAATACCCAGATAGATTCCTGTTTGTCATTGCCACATAATTGATTTTTCACCGACCGGTACAATCACCGGTCGGTTTTTCTGCGTTTTCCTCTTGACATCTCATATTGTTGTGATATTATTTTGATATCAAGTTTGGAGGTGCTTTTTATGGAAGAAAAGATCATCACCGGTCACAAAAACGGCATGCTCGTGCTGCTGCTCGAGCTTGTTCTCTACATCGCCGCGGTCGTTTTTCTGATCGTCGGCATCAATGCGGGCTTTCTGCCCCTTGTCGTCCTTTGCGTCATCGTGCTGTCGCTCGGCTGGATCCCGCTGTGCGGCCTGCGCGTCCTAAAGCCGCAGGAGGCGCTCGTGCTCACGCTCTTCGGCAAGTATACCGGCACGCTCAGGGGTGAGGGCTTTTACTGCGTCAACCCCTTCTCCACGTCCTTCAACCCCGCCGCCAAGACGAAGCTCAACCAGTCCGGCGACGTGGACGGCGGCCACAAGGGCGCCAATCTCCTTGTCGCCATGCAGGGCTCGTCCGCCGCGGTCGAGGTGGGCGGCAGCAAGAAGATCTCGCTCAAGATCATGACGCTCAACAACGCCCGCCAGAAGATCAACGACTGCCTGGGTAACCCTGTGGAGATCGGCATCGCCGTGATGTGGCGTGTGACCGACACCGCCAAGGCGGTCTTCAACGTAGACAACTATAAGGAATACCTCTCCCTCCAGTGCGACGCGGCGCTGCGCAACATCGTGCGCATCTACCCCTATGACGTTGCCCCCGGCATCGACACCACCGGCGACGGTCACGCCGACGAGGGGAGCCTGCGCGGGTCGAGCGAGGTCGTTGCCGCGCGCATCCGCGACGAGATCCAGTCCAAGGTCGCCGACGCGGGCCTTGAGATCATCGAAGCGCGCATCACCTATCTCGCCTATGCGCCCGAGATTGCGGCGGTCATGCTCCAGCGCCAGCAGGCCAGCGCCATCATCGACGCACGCAAGATGATCGTCGACGGCGCGGTCGGCATGGTCGAAATGGCGCTTGAGCGTCTTGCGAAAAATGGCACGGTGGAGCTTGACGAGGAGCGCAAGGCGGCGATGGTCTCGAATCTGCTCGTCGTGCTCTGCGGCAACCGCGACGCGCAGCCCGTCGTCAACTCCGGAAGCCTCTATTAACCCGACATGAACGACAACGCGAAAAAGCAGGTTCCTCTGCGCCTTTCGCCCAAGCTCTACGCCGCCATCGCCGCCTGGGCGGAGGACGATTTCCGTTCCGTCAATGGCCAGATCGAATATCTGCTGACCGAATGCGTGCGCCAGAGGAAAAAGAACGGTAAGTACGTCGGCGAAGAGATCGACGTGCCGCCCGAGCTCGATCTCAAGTGAACAAGCGTTAAGAATGCGGAAAGAATTCGTTTCTTTCCGCATTTCTGCTCTTCATTCCATTTCGGAATGTGCATTTGTTCAAAGTTTATTGATGACTTTTTCCCGGCGCTGTGTCATAATAGATGCAAATGTTATTTACGACAAGTGAGGTATCCCGCATTGAAAAAGCTCAACCAGGCGATCGACCGCTTCTGTATCCTGCACCCGAATTTCGGCATTCCGAACCTGATGCTTTATGTGGTCATCGGCAACGTGGTGCTCGGACTGCTGTCCGGTTTTTCCACCGGCAATTTTCTGAGTTTCTTCTCCTTTACGCTTGATGGACTCCTCCATGGGCAGATCTGGCGTCTTATCACCTTCGTTCTGATCCCCGAAAGCACAAGTCCCTTCTATCTTCTCATCACCTGCTACTTCTACTACTGGATCGGCTCGGCGCTTGAGCGGCAGTGGGGTACGGCCAAGTTCACCACCTATTACCTCAGCGGCATGCTGCTCACCGTCATCGGCGCAAGCATCGTCAGTCTCATCACAGGGTACAGCATTCCTGTCTACAGTGCGAATTATGTCAACTTTGCCATGTTCATGGCTTTCGCCCTGCTCTATCCCGATACGCAGGTGCTTTTCATGTTCATCATTCCTATTCGCATGAAGTGGCTCGCCTATCTCGATATATTCTACTTCTTCTTCGACATTTTCCGCTACATTTCCGCAGGTGTCGGCTATTATGCCATTCTGCCGGTCGTGGCGCTTCTCAACTTCGTCATCTTCTTCTGGCCTGAGCTTACGCGCTTTTTCCAGCTTGAGCGCCACCAGAGCAAGCAGGCCTCGCACTTCCACAACACCGTGCGCGCCCAGCAGCGTCAGGAGCAGTATCAGCAGCAGACGCAGGGCTTTCGTCATAAATGTGCCGTATGCGGCCGCACCGATGTGACGAATCCCGAACTTCAGTTCCGCTATTGCAGCAAGTGCGCAGGCTACCATTGCTTCTGCTCCGACCACATTTTCAATCACGTTCACTTTACGGACGAGCAGCCATAAGCAAAGGGAGGCATTTTTATGGCGTATACCAGGCAGCAGGCGTGGGATTTGCTCACGCAGTACAACAAGGGCGAATTTCACTTAAAGCACGCGTGCATCGTTGCCGATGTCATGCGTTGGTACGCAGAACAGCTCGGCTACGGCGAGGAAGCGGATTTCTGGGAGATCGTCGGGCTTTTGCACGATCTCGACTTTGAACTTTATCCCGACGAGCACTGCATCAAGTCGCAGCAGATCATGCGCGAGCACGGTCTTGACGAGCGCCTGATCCGCGCTACCGCGAGCCACGGCTATGGCCTGCACTTCGACGGGCTGCCCGAGCCGCAGCACGAGATGGAAAAAGTGCTCTTCGCCACCGACGAGCTTACAGGGCTCATCGGCGCGGCTGCGCTCATGCGTCCGAGCAAAAGCGTCAGCGATCTTGAGGTCAAATCCGTCAAGAAAAAATACAAAGACAAGAAGTTTGCCGCCGGCTGCTCGCGCGAGGTCATCGAGCGCGGCGCTGCAATGCTCGGCTGGGATCTCGATACGCTCATCGAGCGAACGATTCTCGCCATGCGCGCAAGCAGTCATGTCGACTGATCCCTCCACATCATTTTTTACCGGTCATCGGTTACCTGCGGAAAGGAAGGTGCTTCTATGAGTGATTTTACCCCCACGCCCACGCCAAGTTACAGCGGTAAGCTCCGCAACCACATGCTGATGGTGCCCGAATGCATCGAGGAGTGCAGCGGCATCCGCATCTTCGGCCGAACGATCAAGTCCTTTGTTTTTTCCACCGACGTTGCCACCATCGCAAGCTGCAATGCCGACGCGGTGATCGCCGTTTACCCCTTTACGCCCCAGCCGCGTATTGCGCGCGCCATCATCAGCGTGGCGGATATGCCGGTGTTCTGCGGCGTTGGCGGCGGCTTCACCTCCGGTGCGCGTTCCGTCGCGCAGGCGATGGAGGCTGAGCACTGCGGCGCTTACGGCGTTGTGCTCAACGCTCCCGTTTCGGCCGACATCATGCGCGATATCCGCGCGCATATCGACATTCCCGTTGTTGCGACCATCGTTTCCGCCACGCAGGATACTGAGGCACGTATCGCCGCAGGCGCCGACATTCTGAACGTCTCCGCCGCCGCGGAAACACCGCAGCTTGTCGCTGCGCTCCGCGCGCGTCACCCCGAGATCCCCATCATCGCCACCGGCGGCCCGAGAGATGAGACGATCCGCAAGACCATCGCCGCAGGCGCGAATGCCATCACCTACACCCCGCCCGACAATGGCGTGCTGCTCGCCGACATCATGACCGCGCATCGCGAGCGCTACCGCTAAACTACATATCCGCATAAAAAAGGCTGACCCGTACAGGTCAGCCTTTTTCTGTTTCTTTTTCAGTACGGGCACGGGAATGCGGAGAACACCGCATGTCCGTCCGTGAGGGTGAAGGGATATTCGTAAACGTCCTGCTCGCCGGTGAGCACAAATGTGTTCTTTTCATCGTTCCAGTCCTGGCGGTCGATCGTCTGAACGACCTTGCCTGCCGTATCGCCGCTCCACTCGACCCGGAGGCTTTCGCCGCCGATACTGGTGTCGCTGCCGCGGTCAGCGGAAAGCACATAAAGCTTGCCGTCGATCTCCTTGAAGCGATCCGGCGAATACGCAAACCATTCGTTCATCAGTTCTTCCGTCACATGCGCTCTGAGCAGTGTGCGCAGCTGTTCCATCGTGTTGATGTTCATAAGGCCGAAGCGGCAGTAATCTCTCCCGTCGTTATCTTCGACCATCGGCACGCTGTTGTCCATGGGCGGCGTTGTCATGTGGAACCACGCCCAGAGATCCTCGGTCACACGGTAATCTGCAAGCACGACCGTTTCCTTCGGCATATCGAGCAGCGACTGCATGTGGCGGCTGAGCGTATAGAAAAAGCTGTCATACGGGATCTGGAACTCCTGCGGTCCCACCGCGTAAGGTGCAATAATATATTGGTCGAACGTCACCGTCAGGCCGTCTTCCGTAAAGTTCAGTGTGGCAAATGTCGGAAAATCATGCAAATAGGAATCGTAATCGGAAAAGTATACATCAGCCATGTGCTTTTCTTCGACCTCATTGAGCATCTGCCAATAGATGGCCTTCTGGAAGGTCGAAGCATCGCCGTAGCGGCTGCTTTCGTCCGCCAGATCATCTGCCGTCAGGAATTTTCCCGTCGTCAGGTCGAAGTTCCACGCGCGGCTGTAGCTGTTGGGATGCACGCCGCCATAGTAGGTGTAGCCCTCGGCCGCGATGCTCAGGAGCTTCCCCTCGGTCATATAGGTCTGCGCCATGGTCAGCTCGCTCGTCCAAAAGCTTCCCTCTGTAAACGCGCTCGAACCGCCCTCGGCATAGAGCTCCTTTGCCTCCGAAGCGACCTGCGCCGCATCGGACTGAAGCCCTGCAAGCACGTTGTTCATCTCCGTATTGAAGGCATTTTGCGTCGTGAGCTGCGACGTATCGACCGCGCCGCCGTTGGCCGTCACATTCTCCGCAGGCGTGTAAAGCTCGCCGCTTTCCGTGCGCAGCTCAAGCATCGGCAGCTCGTAGCGCTCCGCCATCAGCACCGTGCCGTCGTCGGCCTTGTATTCGTTTTCATAGACCTGCGTTGCAACTTCAAAATGCAGCGCGCCCTGCGCGCCGACCCTGTCCGCCGCGCCCTCCTCCTTTGCGCCGCATGCAGCAAGATTCAGTGCCAGCACGCAGCAAAGCAGCATCATCCATTTTTTCATCGTAGTCTCCTTTCAGGGTTTGAGGAAATCCTCCTCAAACGATCACAGGCCCCTGCGTCCACGCGCCGCCGCCTTTGGTAGCGCGCAGCTCAGGGTAAGCAAGCACATATTGATCGCATGCCCGCGCAGAGAGCGCAAAGAGTCTCTGTGCCTCCTCACTCAGCGAGCGCACATCGGCGCTTTTGGTCAGCACCGGCGCGCTCCCCTCTTTTTTGATCGCTCTGAGCAGCATTCTTCCCCGCTCATTGCACGCCAAAACGCGCAGATACGGGATCTCCTGCGGCAATTCTGCCGCCGCTATGTCAAGATACGCCGCAAGCAGCATCCGCCGCAGCCGCGCATAGGCATAGCGCTTCGTTTTCACCGTGCCGAGCAGCTCGTCAACAGAGGCGGCCGTTCGTACCGCGGCATAAAAGCGGCGGTAGAGTCCCTCTCCACCGCTGTCGTAGCGGACAAAGTCCGCTTCCTCCAGCATACGCAGGCGCGAAAGCATCGCCCGCTCCGCTCCCTTCATCGTCACCGGCGCGCGTCCCGCCGCGCATTCGCGGGCGTAGATCGCAGCGCTTTCCGCCGTTAAAAAGGCAGATGCGTCCTCGCCGCCAGCAAGCAGCGCGCGGATATAGCTCGCCGAGGCGAAGCCCCCTGCCGCGCCCTCGTTGTGACCCACGGCTCTGCGCTCCATCACAAGCGGCGTGATCGTACTGCCGCTTTGCAGCAGTGCCTTGCAGTACTCCACGCCCAGAATATCGTTTGGCTCGGCAAGCACACCAGCATCTTCGCCGATCAGCGTCCGCGCGGCGCTTTCCCGTGCCGCAGCAAATGACATCCCCTTTGAAAGCTCATCGCGCAGCCGCTCGGAAAAGTCTTTCCGCAGCAGCGCTTCCGCTGCGCGGCGCAGCTTCTCCGTTTCGCCGCACTCGCTGCCGAATGCCAGCGTATCAACGATACCCGTCGCGCTCAGAACGCCGACGCCGCCGCGGGCAAAGCCCTCTGCCGAGGCGATCGACCACGGCAGCGGCAATTCAAGCACGAGATCCGCCCCGCCGCGCACAGCGGCCTCGGCGCGCGCATGCGCGCGTTCGATGGCAAAATCGCCCCGCTGGACAAACTCGCCGCTCATCGCGCACACGATGCCGCATTCCTCCGTCCCGTTCCTGCGCCGCAGCTCGTCAAGCTGCCACTTGTGGCCGCAGTGGAAGGGATTATATTCGCATATTATACCAAATACTCTCATGAAAGTCCTCTCAAAGCGGTTACAAAAGAGTAACGTTTTGTTAAATTTACTTGTCTTTGCCAAAAAAGTTGTTATAATATAAGTTGTATTGAATTGTACATTCAATCTATTGTATGTATTCTATCGGAAATCTGGGCGCAATGCAAGCCGCCCTCGGAAAAAGGAGTATACTTATGAATGTTCTGGTCATCAACGCAGGTTCTTCTTCCCTGAAGTATCAGCTGCTCAACCCCACTTCGGGCGAGCTGCTTGCCAAGGGTCTGTGCGAGCGTATCGGCATCGACGGTCTGTTCACCTACAAGCCTCAGCTGCCCGGCAAGGAAGCTGTCAAGGCCGCTTCCGTCTCCATGCCCACTCACAGTGAGGCCATTCAGGCTGTGCTGAACGCACTCGTCGATGAGAAGAACGGCGTGATCTCCTCCATGAAGGAGATCGACGCGGTCGGCCACCGCGTTGTTCACGGCGGCGAAAAGTTCGCCAAGTCCGTCGTCATCACCGATGAGGTCATGCGCGCCATCGAGGAGTGCAATCCCCTCGCCCCGCTCCACAACCCCGCCAACATCATCGGCATCAAGGCCTGCCAGGAGCTGATGCCCGGCGTTCCCATGGTCGCCGTGTTCGACACCGCCTTCCACCAGACCATGCCCCCCGTGGCCTATACCTATGCCATTCCCTACGAGTACTATGAGAAAGACAAGGTTCGCCGCTATGGCTTCCACGGCACCTCTCACAAGTATGTTTCCCAGCGCGCGGCCGATATGCTCGGCAAGCCCATCGAGCAGCTCAAGCTGATCTCCTGCCACCTCGGCAACGGCTCCTCCGTCACCGCGATCGACGGCGGCAAGAGCGTCGACACCTCCATGGGCTTCACCCCGCTCGCCGGTCTTCCCATGGGTACCCGCTCCGGCGACATTGACGCCGGTATCCTCGAGTACCTGATGAACAAGTACGGCATGGACATCACCGAGATGCTCAACATCCTCAACAAGAAGTCCGGCGTCATGGGCGTCAGCGGCGTCAGCTCCGACTTCCGCGATCTCGAAGAGGCCTTCGAGCAGGGCAATGAGCGCGCCGGCCTTGCTGTCGATATGTTCAACTACGGCGTGAAGAAGCTCATCGGTGCGTATGCCGCCGCGATGGGCGGCGTGGACGCCATCATCTTCACCGCAGGTGTCGGCGAGAACAGCGCTTCCCAGCGCATGGCCATCGCCTCCGGCCTCGAGTTCATGGGTGTTAAGATGGACGAGGACGCCAACAAGGTCCGCGGCGAAGAGCGCGTCATCTCCGCGCCCGATTCCAAGGTCACCGTCCTTCTCATTCCCACGAATGAGGAACTGATGATCGCCATGGATACCGAGGCGCTCGTCGGCTAAGTCATCGACAATCGATTATAAAAGATCCGCTTACGAAATTCGTAAGCGGATCTTTTTATTGCCGGTCTTCGAGCCACTGCATCGCGCCATAGGCGAGCAGTGCGCTCCCGCGCGGTAAAATGTTCTCGTTGAAGACGACGCTCTCGTTGTGCATGGGCTTTCCGTAGCGCGCGTCCTCCTGCGCCGTGCCCGCGCCGAGCAACAGATACGCGCACGGCAGCTCGTAGGTGTAGGACGCAAAGTCCTCCGAGCCCATGCCGCCCTCACGCAGGCGGTAGACGCTCTTCTCGCCGAACAGCATTTCGGCGCAGCGTGCCATCTGCTCGGTCAGCGCCTCGTCGTTTTTGAGCGGCGGCGCGCTCGCGAGCTCTTCGACGCTCGCACTGCCGCGGAAGGCCCTGGCCGTCGCGTCCGCGATCTCGCCGATGCGGCGCAGGATCAGCCCGGTCACGTCGCGGTCGAACGTGCGGATCGTGCCCTCGATCACGGCCTCCTGCGGGATGATATTCGGCGCGTGCCCCGCGCTGAATTTGCCCATTGTCACGATGGCGGGCGTCTTTGCGGGCAGCTCGCGCGCCGTGATCTCCTGAAGCGCAAGGTAGATGTGCGCGGCAATGTTGATTGGGTCGACGCCCGTCTCCGGCATTGCCCCGTGACAGCCGACACCCTTGACCGTGATGCGAAACAGCGTGCAGCCCGCCATAAACGTTCCCTTGCCGCAGAGCACCAGGCCCGACGGCGTCCCGGAGTTCACGTGCAGCGCCATCGCCGCCTGCGGCTCCGGCGCCTCCAGCACACCGGCCTTAAGCATCGCTTTCGCGCCCGTGAAGCCTTCCTCGTCGGGCTGGAAGACGAGCTTCACCGTGCCCTTGAGTTCGCTTTGATGCGCCTTGAGCAGCCTTGCAGCGCCCAGCAGCATCGCGGCATGCATATCGTGTCCGCAGGCGTGCATGCTGCCGTTTTCCGAACGGAACGGCAGGTCGGTCTTCTCCCGCACCTTGAGCGCGTCCATGTCGGCGCGCAGCAGGATACAGCGCCCCATGTCTTCGCCCGTGAGCTCCGCGACCACGCCGCCGCCCAGCTCGCGCGGCTCATAGCCGAGCAATCGCAGCTTTTCTTCGACAAATTGAACCGTCTGCGGCAGGTGCGCGCCGACCTCCGGCGCGCGGTGGATCGCTCTCCGGTTCTCGACGATCTCATTTTTCATTTCGATGGCTTCCGCCAGTAACGTCTTTCCGTTCATACAAAGTCCTTTCTCATTTCTGCGCGGCGGCTTTTTTCGCCGCGCGCTGCTGCGCTGTCCGCCGCACGAGCTCGCACAGCGGCAGGATGTACAAAAAGCACGCAAACGCCATGCCCGTCATCGGCGCGCCGACGGTCGAGAGCGGCGTCGCCCCCGCGATCGACCACGGGATCAGCGGCGCGACGACAACGGCGCTGTTTTCAAGGTTGATGGCAAATTCTTCTTTATCCTTCTGCGACGGCGCGCAGAGCTGGTGTGTCAGGATGATCGTCAACGTCTGGTTGCAGGCGAGAAGGCTCGCCAAAACCGCCGTCAGCAGCATCGAGGCATAGGGCGACGTTTTGTCGCGCAGTGCCGTCACACGCCCGCACAGCCCGTCGAGCAGCCCCGTCTTGCGAAAAATGCCGGAATACGCCGACGAGATCATCACGATCAGCGCCACGCGCACCATTGAAATGATGCCGCCGCCGTTGAGCATCGCGCCGACCTCGGCGTCCGACGCCGTGTAGCCTAAGATTGCGGTCTTGAGGATCGTCACCGCGTCCAGATGCCGCAGGAAAATGCACAGCACGACCGCCGCTAAAATGCTGACCGACATCGCCTTTTTCACGTTCACGCGTAGGACCGACAGGATCAAAATGAGCACCGCCGGCAGGCACATGACCCAGTGAAGTGTCATCTCGCGTCCGTAGAGCGACCACAGCTCGCCCGCCGCGCCGCTGCCGCTTTTCACCATGCCGAG
>ERZ773130.646-NODE-646-length-40608-cov-4.549848_pt1 | contig 40608 bp, 45 predicted proteins | sample MGYA00511919_ERZ773130 | MGnify/ENA primary metagenome ERZ773130 (study PRJEB29015, sample SAMEA2737851) | human gut metagenome | biome: human gut; feature: human-associated habitat; material: faeces | place: China | collected 2012 ...
GCGTATTTGCCGACGGTCGCGGCCCGCATATCATACCGTGTAGTGCTCAGCGCCGCAGCCATTCCATACCTTTCCAGCTCTGCACTGTAGCACAGTCTCGCCTTGCCTCCGACACCGATGTACATTTTCTTGACCTTGCGGGCCTTACCGCCGATGCCGATGTAGGCTTTTTTCATCTTGCGGGCTTTGCTGCCAACGCCCACATAAACTGCTTTTGCCATTTTGAAGTTTCACCTCCTCAGACGTAAACTACAAGGAGTTTTCCGTTTGCAAGTGCGCTTCCTGCACCCGGGTCATTCGTCTGGCTGACAAAGCTGTCGGCTTTTCCCTTCAGCTTGCCGTCCGTTTCGGTCTTCGTGTATACCATTTTGAATTTATCGCCCACCGCCTTCGCGTCCGCAGGCACATCCTCGGTGGTCAGTGTCTTGTCGGTAAGCAGGTCAAAAGTCCCGTCGCTTCCGACACTCATAGGGCCGTATGCCATACTGTCATCTCCTTATGCATATACGATGAGCACCTTGTTGGTGGCAAGGCTGCTTCCCGCCCCCGGGTCGGTGGTCTGGGCAGCGAAGGTCAGGCCGTTGACACTGTTGGCCGTGCCGCCCGCAGAGCCGGAACCAGCGTAGTTGTGGGTGTGGGAACTGTTGGCTTTGCCGTTGAGTTTGGTGTTCATCTCGCTTTCGGTGTAATACCGGTCGTCATGGGTATGACTTGCGTTCGCCTTGCCATTCAGCTTGGCATTCATTTCGCTCTCGGTGTAGTACCGATCGTCATGGGTATGGCTGGACGCCGCCTTGCCGTCCACGATGCCTTTCAGCACCTTGCCCTGATTTGCGCTCAGACTCTGGTCGGTGGCCGTGCTGGTCAGGTTGTCCTGCACCCCGCGCCAGGTGTTGGTGTCCGTGAACTTTGCATCCGCAGGCACACTCTTGCCCAGCGTGCAGGTCATAGCGACCGGCACACCATCCTTGAAGTATACTCCCTGCGTAGCAGAACCCGCGTTCTTGTTCAGTTTGTTGGCTGAGTTTGCCGCACCGCCCGCGCTGGACGAACCAGCATAGTTATGCGTGTGACTGGCCGCTGCAAAGTCGCCCACATTCTTTGCCGCAGCCGTGCCAAGGGCAGGAAAGTCTGTGATGTCCGACTTTGTGTGCTTATGTCCTGCGGTCGGCAGTCCCTGCAGCTTTTGGTCGATCTCCGCTTCCGTATAATACCGGTCATCATGGGTATGGCCGGTGTCCGCTTTCCCCGCAATGGCGCTGTTCACCTGCTCTTTGGTGAAGTATCGCCCGTCATGGTCATGCCCACTGTCAGCCTTGGTCGAGAGCTTCTCATTGACCTGTGTTCCATTTTGAAGATCGGTGTCGTTCTTCAGCTGAGATGTTTTTGTCGGAACGCTGAAATTCACCGCCTTGTTTCCGTCCACAGCCAGCTGAATGCCGTTCACCAGGATCTTCTCGATGATATTCGGCTGTCCTCCGGCTCTTTCGAGGCTCTGCACCCGTGCCGTCAGGGCGGAAAAATCAGCCACGACCTTTGTTCCAAAAGCTTCCAGCTGGCTGAGCCTTGCAAATATCACTTCTCCTGCCATTCGTCATCCCTCCCCGAAGACACGAACCATCATAGCATCAAACTCGCTGTCGGTCGCAGCTCTCGTCGAGATGCTGCCGCCGCTGGTCACGTTCATGCCGTCGCCTATCTTGACCAGACCCAGCTTGTCCCGGGTAGCAGGGGTGTTGACCGGCTCTTCCTTCTTGATGAGCGCTACGATGACGTCGATGTTCGCCGTCGGCTTCCGCACGGCATAAAAGCGCACATGACCATCATAGGTCTCTATCATGCTGGCCAGCCCTGCCGGAGAAGCCGCCTCGAAGTTCTCGAGAGCGGTGGTCCCCAGCGGAGTCAGGGTCGAAAGGCATCCCGGCACTTCCACATCGCAGTAATACTGGTTCGGCCCGATGGCAGACTCCATTTTGACCCAGTCGCGGACGGGCAGGGTCAGTTCGTAAGAAGTCGTCCCCACCCCAAAAATCGTCAGCACCAGCTCGATGTCCTTCGTCGGCACCCGGATAGCAAAAAGCCGGAGCGCGCCATTTCGCGTCTCGACCGCATTCGCCAGCCCTGCCGCCACCGCTGCCGCATAGCTTTCCAGCCCGGTCGAACAGAATGGTGAATGTCTCTCCGTCAGGTCGGGGACTGTGATGTCGCAATAGTATTGGTATGGCCCCTTGACAGGAGAAAGTTTCTTCCAGCTGCCCTTCAGAGCCGTCAGGTCATAGGTCTTGTAATAGCCGCCACTATACTCCGATTTGGCTTCTGCAATGACGTTTTTCGCCTTGTCCGAATATCGCTTTGCCGAATCCTCGCTGCTTTTGGCATTCGTCTCGCTCTTCTTTGCGGCTGCGGCGCTTGCGGCAGATTCGCTTGCGCTCTTTGCGGAAGCATCCGCACTTGCCTCGCTCCGGTTCGCACTGGCTTCCGACTGGCTGGCCGATGCTTTCGATTCTGCCGCGCTCTTCTTTGACTCTGCGGCGCTTTTCGCCGAGGCGTCTGCACTGTTCTTCGAATCTGAGGCCAGTTCTTTCATCCGCTCGATGCCCAGCCGCACCATCTCGATCACGGCCTCCATCGACCGTGCGATGTACTCGCGCACCTCCACGCCGTAGATGGCCTTCCGGACGCCCTTTACTTCCTCTTTCAGCAATGCGAGCACTTCATAGTAGGTCATTCCGCTCCTCCTTTCGCTTGCTTTTTAAGGTCAGCTCGTCTCGCTTATCTCGTTGACGTGTCCAACCAGACCGTTCAGAGCATCTTTCAGCCGGCTGACTACCGCGGTAAGGCTGTCAAATCGCCTTGAGAGCTTCTTGCTCGTCCGTCCGAAGGTGAACTCTTTACGGTCGACTGCAGCCAGCGGCAGTTTTACTTTCGTGCAGACCATCCACCGGTCAATATCATGGGGGGTCGAGAGTATCCGGGTGCTCAGCAGGAATCCCAGCTTGTCCACATTCTCGCCCGCATCTCGCCGGTCAAAGGCCTTGATGGTCAGCGTCGGCTCGACGACCTGCTTGTAGTTGTCCAGCTCCTCCAATGCCGCTTTGTAGAGGGAATCTTCTGTCGAAGCCTGCCCGTCCACATAGATGTGCCGCGAGTTCAGTCCGTAGGCCCGAATGGAAAAATCATTTTTAGCGCTTTTGGAGATGGGCTCGTAGGTCGTCTTGGAGAATATCCACCAGCCTTTTTTCACTTTTTGGGTGCCGTGTGCCGTGACGCTGTTAACGAGTTCCGATGTCCTCTTTTCCTCGAAAGACATATCCAGCATATTCACGCCGTATTCAATGGTCTGTTCGGTGCGCGGGACATCCTCTTCCTTCAGGTAGTCGTAGTAGAAAAAATAATCTTCTGTACCCGGGTCATTTGCAAGCCTCAGGCGCAGGTATCCGTCTCTTCCTTTTTTGTGCTCCAGCAGATATGTCGTCAGGATGCTCCAGTAGCTTCCGACCTGTGTACCGCTTTCCTCCGTGCTGATGCTCTTGCTGTCCACAGTCACGTGCCCCCGCTCCATGCAGTTCACGGGGCTGTATCCCTTATCGCTCTGGTTCGGGCGCATCATCAGCTCGAGGATGCTCCCGGAGCTGCTTGTCGTCTGGTAACTCCCGGCGTCCAGCTTCGTCTGCATCCGCGACAGCTCGTCCAGAACGCCGTCGGCAGTGACTTCGAGGTCGAGCTCGAATTGTTTTTCAATACCTGTTACCCGGCCAAAGAAGATGCACTCTTCGTCCTCTTCCACCATGACCCAGGTCTGGCCCAGAAGAAAATTGCTGTAATACGGATTTTTTATGGTTCCGAAACGGGTCTCCACCTGGTAAGGCACCAGGCAGCTGAATGTACCCGCCGCCTTGTTTTCCAGTTCCACTTCTGGTTCAGCGAGGATGCCGTCTGTTTCTTCTCCTTCAATCGAATCTCCGTAGGAGTCATAGACAAGCACTTTTTCGGTCCAGTGGAAGCGGGCTGTCTGTGTACCCAGTGAGTTTTTGAAGTCCACTGCCACTCTTCCGGCGTATACTTTGTATCTCATATCGTTCTGCCCTCTGTAGTAGCACACTATAAAAATGCCGGCCTGTATTCCACGCTCACCATGACGGCCTCGTCAGCCTGTACCACGACTGTCCGTCCGCTTCTGTTCAGTGTAGCGTCCATCGTGCCGATGTTCACGGTCTTTTCCGGTGTCAGCACCGCACCGTCGCCGGCATAAAAGCTCATCGTTCCGCCAAACCATGTCCGGATGCCGGTTCCCTCTTTCAGCTCTGTGCTTCCGGCTTTGAGCTGAACATAACTGCTCTCATTCGGTTTTTCTTCACCGTCGTGGGTGACGGTGCCAAGCAGCCGGATGCTATCATTTCCAACGAGAAATCCCTCTGTCTCGCCCGTGAGCACGAACTCGTAGCTCGTGTTTGGCTCGAGTGCAGCTTTCATCGCTCCTCCGACGGTCACAGTCTTGCCATAATAGTCATTGACCATGCCTTTCCACACGACAGCCGCAAGCAAAACAGTGCTTCCTTTTCGTCTTACCCCAAGTGTCACGGTGAGCTTGCTGTTCCATACACTGCCGATGAAATTTCCAGCCATGAGTGCTACAGGCATCTTTACCTCTTCCAGCGAAAGTCGGTGCTGACGTGTCTGGAAGAAGTATACGAGTTCTGTGCTCTCGATGCCTTCCGTGGCGTCTATGTCTGTGGCGAAATCCTCGGTGATAAGGGTGTAGTTTCCTCCATTTACGTCTCCGAGCATTGCCGCTGCCTTTCCGCTGCTGGTCACAAAGACTGCCGAAGGCTTGTCCGAGTCCACCAGCGTGAAAGTTTTTTCTTCGCCAGCCTTTATCGCCACATTCTTCATCTGCGGCGTTGCAAGGTCTGTCTCAAAGCAGAAAGGGTCCCACAGCCAGTCGCCGTTCGGCTCTTTCACGAGATATTTGAACGGGTACAGTCGGTATTGCAGGGTGATTTTTGCGTGGTCGTACTGATACGACGGCTTTCCGCTCACCCATACCCTGCCGATGTAGTACACCAGCGGCTCGTCGTCCAGGATGACTTTCGTCCGGAACGGCGCTTTCATCTCCGCCAGCAGTTTCTGCTGGATGTCCCGGTATGCCATATCGCCGACAGGGCCGTAGAAACCATGCTCTTCCTGATACCGTTCCGTGTCCAGATAAAACTGCCAGCTTCCTTCCCGGTCGTTGAACACCGGATACCCTGTCAGGCTGTGAGAAAGGTCTGCCGTTCCGTTCAGTCCCTCGATGTCGAGGGTCATGGTCTTTTCGGTCGGGGCCTGTACGATGGGGCGGCATACCGGTATCAGATAAAGGTCTTTCCATGTGTGGATGCTTCCTATCGTTATCCCGTGCGGCATATCCATATTCTCAACCTCCCCTCTGTAGCAGCGCACTACTGTTTCCGTCCAGACAAGACTTCCTTCGTCCACTCGTAACTTGCCCGACATGCCAGGCGCTCTTTCAAAAATCTTTTCGTAAACTGTAATGCCCTGCTGCAAAAATACAGCAGAGCACTGCGCTTTACGAAACTTCGGGCGGGGCAAGGCTGTATGAGATAGTCACTTTTATCTGCCCGTTCTGGTCTGCGGAGTAGCCGCTCACCCAGCATCGCCCCTTATAAGTCTTTATGTTCCCCTTTCCGTCCGGCACATCCACCAGCACCCGCCGGCCCTGTAAACAGTGGAGCAGGGTGTGATAGGTCGAGGTCCATGTGCTGGCTGTCGTCATGTACCGGTCGGCGTCCTTCGGGATATTCATCCGGATGTAGCAGTCCCAGAACGTGTGGCTCTGGTCATCTGCGACATAATAGAACTCCCAGCTGCCCTCCGCATTCCCGAAAACCCGGTCTTTCAGAGGGGTACGCTCGATGGTACCGTGCCACGGAGCGGCATCCAGTGTCGTTATCTTCTCGTCGAAAGGCTCGATGAGAAGCGGCCCGGCAGGCACAAGGTTCAGCTCTCCTGTCCGGATGACCTTCACGGGTGCATCGGCGGGGATATGGAACACGAGGCTCGTGAATCCGTCGGCCCATTCCGGCACAACAGTCTGAAGGATGCTCACGCCTTACCACCCTTTCTCGATGATGTCGCCCACGGCGTCGTTGATGTCGCTCTTTATCTCGCCGACAAGTTTGTGGCTGTTCATCACGACTTTCATGCCCTTCACGGACTCTGCCACCTTGTCGATGCGTCCGCCGAGGGCAGTAACGGCCTCCACCACTTCCCGGTACGTCTGGGTCTGTGCGGGGGCAGTTTCATATCCATTTTGATTTCTCGAGGAAGTCTCGGCCCTGCGTGCCATCCGTCCGGTCACAGTCGCCGCCATGCTGATGGTTCCTTTCCGGTCTGCAAAGGCGCTGTTCAGCCACGCGCTGCTCCTCGACGCATCCGAAAGGTCTACCACCGGGGTGATGCTGGGATGGTTGTCAGTCGAGAGATAATCTGCAATGGCGTTTGTCGTCGCAAGCGCACTACGGATGACAGCTCCGCCCACTTCGTCCATGCCCTTTTCTGCTTCGCCTTCGGTAGAGACGATACCTCTGGTCAGGCCTTCGACGACGTATTCACCGATACCGGCCATGACCTTAGAGGGCGAGTGGATGCCAAGGATATGCTTGAATCCGCTGATGATGGCATAAGCAGGGCTCAGAGCCACTTTCAGGCCAAATTTGGCAACGGATTTCACGCCGGTGGCAAGGCCTCTCATTAGGTTTCCGCCGATGCTCTTCATGCCGTCCCAGAGTCCCGAAGCCTTCTCCTTGATCCAGCTCCATGCGTTTCCGACGGCTTCCTTCACCTTGTCCCAGTTCTTAACCACAGCAGTACCCACGGCGACCGTTCCTGCGATGACAGCAGCAGCCAGCAGACCATGCGGGCCGAGACTTGCCGCGATTTTGGCAATGCCGCCTCCCACTGTCCCGAGGATGCCGGCCGCCTTCGTGCCTACGGTTGTCACAGCCTTACCCGCCAGCCCCAGCGCATTCGCTGCGGTTTTCGCGCCGACAGCGGCCCCTTTTGCGCTCGTGCCGACGCCTCCAAGCACCGGGATGATCTTTGCCGCTCCGCTGGCTCCTGCGGCCGCTTTCGACGCTCCGCCCAGAAAGCTCTTCGCGGCGGATACAGCGCCCTTGAGCCACTGCCATATGTTCGAGAGGAAGCCGCCTGAGCTTCCGCTTCCGCCGAGGTCGATGCTTCCAAAAAGCTTCGTCAGCAGTTGTGCGAACATCCCGTTTCCGCTGAAGGCATTCTTCAGCGCGGTGCTGATGGCTTTGGTCAGGGTCTGGCCAAAGTCCGTGCCAACTACGTCGAGCACCGCAGTCAGCCCACTTGCAACCGCACTGGCCCAGTCTCCGCTCATGGCGGCAACGACGGTGTTGGTAGCAGCGGCCACGGTCTCGCTGGCTCCGTCCTTCATATAGAGGCCGAACAGGTCAGAGAATCCCTGTACCAGCTTCGGGTTCATCTTCTTGGCCACCGCCATGAATCCATTTTGAATAGGCTTCCAGTTCTGGGCGATGGCGTCACCGAACTGCATCATGGCCTTCTTCGTGGCGTCGCTCACGTTGAGAGCGTCTGCCAGATTTCCCACATAGTCCGCAAAGGTCGAGCGGGTCTCCATCATGTCCTCGTAAGCGGCCATGACAGTCTCATCGTAGCGGTTGCCTCCGGCCTGTTCGAGGGCAGTCTGGTACTTCTGCTGCATGGCCGTGACCTTGCTCATCTGCCATCTCATGCTGGTCAGTGCGCTGTTCACGCCCATCAGGGCCGTCATGGTACCCTGCGTTGCCGCTCTCCGTGCCTCGATGCTGCCCTCGCCGTACTGCTCCACCGCGCTGGCATAGGCGTCTTCCCGCCCTCTGAGGTCGCCATCGTTGTAGAGCTTGTCCAGCAGGTTCATCCGCTTCTGCACCATGGAGATGCGGCTGTCATAGAAACTCGAAAGGTCGTCAAATGCCGCAAGCTGCGCCTTGTCCAGCTCGTTTTCCAGCTCCAGCTGTTCCTGCCGCGCTTCCAGATAGTCCCGGTAAGCCTGCTGGGTCACAAGGCTTGCTTCGCCGAGGGCATCCTTCGTTTCCACCCAAGCCTTTTCCGCGAGGGCGGTCTTCTCGCTCTGGATGGCCAGACGCTTGTTGATGGTCTCGATGTTCTTGTTGCTCTTCTCGGTCACGGAGGCGGTCTTTTCGTAGGTGTCCGCCCAGAGCTGGTATTCGCTCTGAGCCACCTTGTCGTCGCTCTCGTACCGCTCGATGGCCGCCTTGTAGGTGTTCTCAAACCTCGCCTGCTGTAAGTCGAGGAGGTTCTTCTTCTCGTCCAGCAGAGTGTTGTAGGCTTCCTTCGTCTTGTCGTCGCTGGCTCCCACCCGGGAGACCAGTTCGTCGTACTGTCTCTGTGCGATGTCCACACGGGCTGTCTGCAGCTCGATGCTCTTCGCCAGCGTCTCACCCTTTTTCTGGATGAGCGCTTCGATGGAAGCAGTGTTTCCTTCGCCTGCTTCCCAGAGGCTGTATTCCTTGTCGGCGGCATTCTGGAGGTACTTGTTGGCCTTCAGCTCCTTTGTGTACTTATCGGCGATGGTCTCGGCCAGAGTCTTACCCTTGCTCGAGGATTTCTTGCCGGAAGATGCAGTGGAAGCGCCTGTACTGTCGTCGGGGAGATAGCCGCTGTACTGCTCGAGGATGAGGTCGGCATACTCGCTCGGGTCAAGACCCTCCAGACCAAGAGCACTTCCAATCTGCTTTGAGACCCAGTCCTTTGCCTCGCCAGTCAGGCCCTTCAGGGCGTCTTTCGCTTTGATCTCGCCGCTCTGGTACTTTTGCAGCGCTTCCGTCGCCTTGTCCCACATCGTACTGGGCTTCCAGTCCGCGCCGAGATAGGGCGTATTCCTGGCGTCTTCTTTGGCGTTGGCCTTCTCGTAGTCCTGTACCGCCTGCTGGTAGCGGTTCGCCCCGAGTCCGGCTTTTCCGCTGGGGAGCGCTCCGTCCGGCATGATACGGTCGGCCTTCATGATGCTGTAAAGCTCCAGCATTTTGTCCGAGGCCGTCTTCTTGGCTTCGTCCAGTGCCGCGCCCACAGCGTCCCGCACCTGCGAAGCGGAATCATAGCTTGCATCATAGAGCTGGCTTCTCAGGTCGGGGTCTCCGATTCCGAGTCGCAGTCCCTCCACGACGTTCCGTCCGTCCTCTTCCGCAAGCTGACTCGGCGAGTGGATGCCCCAGAAAGTCGTAAAGACGTTCCGGATGCTCTGCGCCACGGTCTGGATCGCTGCCAGCGCCCCGCTCAGAGCGCCCGGGTCCTGGATGCCAATGGCAAGGCCTTCTGTGATGTACCGGCCTATCTCTTCAAAAACCTTCGAGGGGCTGTTGATGTCATACCCCTTCTTGGCGGCATCTATGGTATCGTCCACCATACCTTGTACAGCACCCGTTGCGCGGGCTTTATTTTCCTCGACGCCCTTCGCCCCTCCGTTTGCGACATTTCCACCGATCTCCTTACCCTCTTTTTCGGCGTCGTCTTTTGCACCGGAGAACGTAAAGACATCTGCGACATTGATGCGCTGGGGTTTGAAATCGGGGTTGAACTTGAAAGCCACATTTCTCTGCTGAAAGTTTCCATTGCCGCTGAACGGCGAAAAGATGTCCCGGATGCCGTCCCAGATGTTCTTTCCCAGCTCTTCCAGCGCGCCCTTGATGCCATTGCCTTCGCCGCCTTCTCCGCTCCATGCCCAGCCAATGAGGTCGATGGCCGTCTGGATGAGCACTTTACACAGGGTGGTAAAGGCCTCGCCGATGGGTTCGGCGCTCTGGTTGATGGCGCCGCAGATAAGTGCCACCACAGCCACCAGAGCATCCTCGATGTCCGGCGCGGCGTTGATGATGGCCGTACACAGCGGATCGGCAAACAGCGCCAGTGTTCCGAAGAGTGCGCCTGCACCGGCGAGGTAGAGCATTCCCTTGCCAAACTTGGCAAAGGCGGCTGCCAGAGTCGAGAGCCCGAGCGCAAGTTCCGGGATGCAGGTCAGCAGCATGCCGCCTGCAAACATTGCCATCATGGTATCGGCAAATATCCACAGCGATTGGCTCACTGCTTCCGGCTTTGCCATGCCGATGAGCTGGATGGCCGGTGCCAGCACCAGCAGCGAAGCGCTCATGGCCAGCATTCCGGTACTGACGCCCATGAAGTTGACCGAACCGGCAAAGTGGCTCAGAGTGCCTCCTATGACACTTAAAGCCAACAATGCAATGCCCGCTTTTGCCATATCCGGAAGCGTCACTTTGCTCAGCATCAGGCACGCCCCGGCCACCGCCATGAGCGCATCCGCCATCAGGAAAATGCCTGCACCCTCGCTCCATCCTGCTGAGCCGAAGTAACCGAGTGCTGCCATTGCGGCACTGAGTCCGCCAAGCACCCCAGCCGCCTTTTTTAAGCTGTCTACAGGCACGAGTGTCAGTGCCGCAGCAGCCACAGCCACCGCGTTCATCGCCCCTGCCATGGCCAGCACCGCCGCACCCGAGCTGAGCTTCGTCTTGCTGGAAAGTACGCTCATAGCGATCATGAGGATCATCAGGGTCTTCATGGCCGTAGTGGCGTACTCGAGCTTCGTGGTGTTCAGGGTGCCGTCGTCCACATTCTCGGTGATGAGCCCCGCCAGAGCACATACGCCCTGTACCAGCACCCACATGCCTCCGCCCATGGCCGCGATGGCGAGTCCATTTTGAAATGTGAGCATGGTGTCCGCCACGCCCTGTGCCAGCACGAGCATGCTTCCCATCGCGGTGAGGTAGGCGGTCAGTGCGCCCATTCCTACTACGGCTTTCACAAGGCTCGTCCACTTCACCTCACTCAGAGGCTTTATTGCACCGGCCACGATCCGCAGTCCGATGCCCATCTCGATGAGCGAAGCGCCAAGGCCAAGCAACGTCGCGCCGCCTACCACGAGGTCGCGGGCCTTCACGGTCGCAATGAGCAGCCCCATGTTCCGGGTCAGCACGACCATAGCGCCCACTGCCGCCGCAAAAGCCGTGAGGTTCTGGAAAAAGTTCTCGCCCTTTATGGCGTCCGCGATGGCCACGAATCCTGAGCACAGAGCCTTCGTCGCCGCCGCCAGTCCCAGCAGAGCCGCCGCAGAACCCCACAGAGTCGAGGCTTTCAGCAGCTGAGACCCGAGTCCACTCACCGCAGAGTCAAAGGCCTTCACTTCCGGCTTCAGCAGCTTTGCCGCCGTCACCAGTTCTGCGATGAGCACCACCGTAGCGCTCAGCACCCAGACGAACCGCTCCGGGTCGATGCGGCTCATGACGAACATGGCCCCCGCCAGCATCAGCAGGGCCGTGCCGATGCCCGTGAGGATCTTGGTGCTCTCCTGCTTCTGCCATGTTTTCAGCGCCCCTGTCAGCGCGTTGAAGCTTCCCGAAATGCTGTCCAGCATCTTCGACAGGGGCGTTGCCAGCATCTTCCGCAGGCTGTTCATGGCCTTGGCGAACTGTGCGATGGCGTAGGAGAGCAGTCCCACGTCCAGAAGGCTCAGGAACCGGTAAATATCCGTCCCGCTGATGGAGTCAAAACCGTCTTTCAGTGCCTTGAAAAAAGCCTTCACCGGCTCGTAGACCCTGGACGCCGCGCTCTCCACGTTCCCGGCAGCGCCCTTGAACTCCTCAGCAAAGGCGCTCACTGCAGCCCCCACGATGGCAGGCAGGCTCGTCAGCATTTCCTTATACCCGTTCAGGTTCTTGCTCTGCCCGGTGATAAAGTCGGCCACAGTGCCGATTGCTTTGTTCGCACTTTTCTTCAGGTCGCTCAGCGCTCCACCCACGACACCGGCCACGGTCAGTGTACCGGCACCCAGTCCTTCCAGAATGCCCAGCAGGGTGTAAACCCCCTCGCGCACTCCGTCCGGCAGGCTGTCGGCCCATTTTGAAATTTCCTTCCTCGCCTCGCTCAGTTTCTCGCCGATGCTCTTTTTCAGCACGTCGCCCAGCGTGGTCAGCGGGTCCAGCAGCTTCTTGGCGCTCTTCGCGATGGCTTCCAGCTTCTCGCTGAGTGTCCCGCTTCCCAGCAGGGTGCTCTGCATCTCGGACACAAAGCTCCCCATGTTTCCTGCCACTTTCAGAAACACTGCTCCCACCGGCCGCAGGACGTCCACCAGTACGCCAAAAGCCTTTGTCCCGGTCTTCGCCAGCGTCGTCATGGCGGTCAGCGGCACTTTCACCACTGCAAAGATACCCTTGAAGGTCTGCTTCAGGTTCGCCGCACTCTCATCCGTGATGATGAGTTTTTTGGTCATCACATCCAGCCCTTCGGCGATGGAGTGTATCTGCTCTCCGCTGGTGGGCGGGAATATCTCGGTGAAGGCTTCGTGGACAGAGCCTGTGACCTTTCCGATGGCGTCCATGATGTTCCACAGGCTGTTGAACAGATGCTCCCGGCCTGACACCTCCGTCAACCCTTCTGCATACTGCTCAAGGTCGAGACTGCCGTCCGCCACCGCATCGTTGAGCTTCAGAAGGGCTTCGTAGTCCTTCTGGAGGTAAGTGTATCTCGGGTCGGCTTCATCCATCGTTTCCAGCAGCTCTGCATAGGTCTTGATGGTGTCGCTGAGACTGGTCGTCAGGAGTTCGGCGTTCACTTTGCCTTTCTGCAAAGCTTTCGCAAAGCTCCCCTCTTTCTCAATGGCCTCTTCGGTCACAGCGCCTTTTGCCAGCGCCAGCTTTTCCAGCACCGTCGTGTAAGCGTCTGCCTGGTCGCCAAAAGCGTCCCGCATCTGCTGCCAGCCGCTGTCGAGGCCTTCTTTCATCCTGTCATTCAGGGCGTCAATGGAAGGCACAAAGATGTTGTACAGCCGGTTCGCCAGCTCCGTCCATGTGTCGGTGGCCTCTTCCTTGTTGCCAAAGATCGTCTCGAACACGGACATCCATTTTGAACTGACAGCGTCTTTCGTCGAGTCGATGGCCTGCCCGAAGCTGGTAGCCTGCTGGGCGGCGAGAGCGGCGCGTTCTGCCAGCTCCCCGTACTGTCCCTTCAGCTGTTCCAGCGCCTCCGAGCTGGTCATGCCCGGGTTCTTCTGGGTCAGCTCGTAGGCCGCTTCCATCATGGAAGCGTATTTTGCGAAGGTCTTTTCCATGACCTTTGTGTTGGCCCATTTCTTCTGCAAGCTCGACTCAAAACTGGCGATGGTCACTTCGCCTTCTTTGATGACGCCCAGCTCCACCGCAGTGTCGATAAGCTCCTGTTTCAGGGCTTTCGTTGCCGTACCCATCAGGTTCAGGCTCTTCCAGTCCTGTAACTGCAAATGCCCTGCACTGTAGCTCTGGGTCAGGTTTCGGATGGTGCTCTGGAACGCAAAGCCTATCTTGCCCGCATCCGCCGTGGCGTTTGCGATGCCCATGATCATGGGTATCATCTTGTCGATCTTGCCGCCCGCCGCCGTCATCTGCGAAAGCGCGCTGGTCATCTCACTGAAACTGTAGCTCGTCTCGTCCGAGTACCACATCAGCTTGTTCAGGTAGCCGTTCACCTGGTCGATGCTCTTGCCGGTGGCGTTCATGATGGTCTGGACGTTGGAAGTTTTCTCGTTATACTTATCCCATCCACTGGTGATCTGGTCCACCGACAGGTTTTTTACCATCTGCTCGCCAGTGCTTATCACCTTGTCCGTGATGCGCTGCAAGGCTGTAAAGGCGATGACGTCCAGTGCGCTGAACTTAGCCTGAACCGTGTCCAGTCCCTTCTCCATGCCGGAAAAGTCCACGTTCTCGCTGGCGGCCTGCACCTGTTCGAGACCCTTTGCCGCGCCTTTGAAGCTGAGCTTCTCTTTCAGCTTGTCCAGCGTCCGCATGGTGTCCCGGCTGTTTTTCTCGAACTGCGCGTTGTCAAACCGCATTTCGACCACACGCTGGTCTATCTCCTGGCTCACTCCCGCCTTACCTCCTCCCATGCTCTCTTGGCTATCTCGTCAAAAATAGGGCGCATGGCGGGGTTGATGTAGTCAACTCCTTCCACGTACCCTCCGTTTCTCGTGCCGTGTCCGTATTGCAGGATAACGGCGATGGGCGTTCCGTCTACGATGTTCGAGTTCGACCAGATGATGGTGATGCTGTCTTTGCCCTTTTCCACCCGGTAGCTCCAGCTGGCAGCCGTCTTTCCGGTCTTCCTGGGCGTTGCCGCCGCCAGCGCTTCCACGCCTTTCTGACCGTATCCCGCCAGCACAGCGTCCAGTCTTCCGGCGCTGACACCTTTCAGGAAGCGCTCCGTCTTCTTGAAACCGCCCTTCTGCCGGAACAGAATAACTTTGGACACGAACCCACCTTCTCTCTGTAGCAGTGCCAGCCCCTTCGCGCCCTATTGAACTCTGTTCGTCCAGCTCAAACAAAGAGCAGCTATCCTCTCGTCCCAAGCTCTTTCTTTCGCTTGGCGTTCAGCGCCTTTCTCCGGGCCGCCTGTTCGCTCTTCGATACCTTCTTGGGCGGCTTATGTTTTTCGTTGCAGACACGGATGAGGGTCAGCAGCCGGTTCAGGTGCCACTTTTCGCACTCGAACGGGATGCCCAGCTCCACCATGTCATAATACAGGACCTCGCTCGTCACGGCACTTGCGGTGCTTTTTCCTGAGCGGGGTCCGGCTTTGTTTGTATTCTCGTCTTCCCGGAACCATGTTGCGGTCATCGGGTCGTTCATATATGTATAAATAGCGGTGCAGTTCTCTTGCGTCAGATGGCGGTATGCTTCGTCCGGAACCCCTTTGTTCAGGGTCATGCAGCGCACATAGTCCTGCATCTGCTCCGGGGTCAGCCCGTTTTTTGCGTCGAGAAACGGCACGTGCCACTTGCTTTCCCATTTAGACAGAGAGAGCAGCGAGTGCTCCAGCGCCAGCGTTGTGGCCTTCCGGCAGATGAATTCCTCCCGGTCAGCATCCCAGTATTCTTCACCGGGTATCTGGATGGTCAGCATCTCGTCACTCTCCCTGTCATAGCCCTCTCCGTCTGCTGCGCAGCCACCTCTCCCAAAAGGAGAGGCACTGGCGTGACGGTCAGGCTTGTTTTTTAGTTGATATGGGTTCTTCGTTTTGCAATCGACAGTGCTCCACTTTTAAGATAAGGTTTCTATGAAACCTGCCCTCTGTAGCAGCGCACTGCCGTTTACGCCCTATTGGGCTTCTCTCATCCAGCTTAGAGTGGCTCGATATGTCAAAGGCTCCCCTACTAGGGGAGCTGTCGAGCGAAGCGGCCTGAGAGGGTTACATCGGATTTGCCACGGCCAGCGCCGGGGCGTTGTTTGCGGCCACAGCGGCGGAAACTTCGGCGGCCTTCGCCTTGGCCTCGTTCTCGGCCACCGTCTTGCGGACGTCTGCGCCCATCACACCGTTCATGAACTCTGCGGCCTTGTCAGGGTAGATTGCCAGTTCCACGTAGAGGTCGGAGTAAGCCTGAGTCGCCACAAAGTCTGCGGTGATCTCGGGGCTCTTCTCGAACTTGCGGCCGTCGAGGCTCTTCTTGCCGTAAGCCAGCAGCAGGATCTTCTTGAACACCTCGATGGCCTCACCCACCTTGGTACTGTGCATCAGCTGCTCCATGTACTTGTCGTAGCCGCCGTCCTTGCTCAGGCCAAGGTCCATCATCTCGGCTTTGGTCAGATTGAACCAGAACTCTTCGACGCGCGGATTGCCGTCAAAGTCGGTGTAGGAAATGGTTTTCTTGATCATAGGTCATGCCCTCGTTCTTTCCATTTTGAAAAAAATAGTAGTGCCTGCCCTCTGTAGCAGCGCACTGCCGTTTACGCCCTATTGGGCTTCTCTCATCCAGCTTAGAGTGGCCCGACATGCCAAAGGCTCCCCTATTAGGGGAGCTGTCGAGCGGAGCGAGACTGAGAGGTTCTTATGCCGCGTCGGTAATGCCGCCCAGCAGCTTGATGACCTCGTCCGGAGTGGGCAGGGTGCTCTCACCGTTCTCGGTGCCGTAGATCTTGTCCTCCAGCAGCTTGAGCTTTGCGGCTTCGATGAGGGTGGAGTTGATGGTCATGTGGGCAGTGGGCTTGTAGCCAGTCACCTGAGTCGGGGTGGTGTCGCACTCCCAGCTGAAGGTCTCAGCATCCGGATTCTCGTTCACGGTCTCGTGGCTCTTGTCCGAGGGCGAAGCGGTGCTGTTCCATACCAGATGGATGATGTAGCCCTTCTCGGGGTCGTCGTCTGCACCGATGCGGGTACGGTAGCTCAGACCGAAGGGGCAGCGCTTCTGCTGGCCGATGCTCACGCCCTTTGCCACCTCGACAGAGCCATCACACTGCTCGAACTCGGGCGGATAGGTCAGTGCCTCGAGGGTGTACTTGAAGTTCTCTGCCGAGCGGATGGACACGTACTTGATGTTGTCGGCGTAGATGTCGTTGGGGTCTGCGCCGTCAGGACTCTCGTTCACAGCGGTCAGGCCGTTCCAGGGTGCGCCGGTGCTATACTTGCCCTTTACCATCGGGAAAACGACGCCGTGGTCAACGCCCAGATGATACAGGCGCTCGCCGGTCTTATCCCATTCCAGTTTGCTCATAGGTCTTGTTCCTCCTTTTTGTTTTTCAAACGGTCATAGTGAACACGTCGTGGTATAAATTGTCCGCAATATAAGAGCGGTCGTGTCTGCACTGGTCGAGGCGTGACACGGCCGCTGTGAGGTCGCTGTCCGGGGTCTTGGTCATCACCGTCACCGTGTAGGAAGGGTGCTGGAGATAGACGTGGCCGTCAGCGTGTACATTGCGGATGCGGTTCAAATCGTATCGGATGCAGGGGTACTGCATTTTCAGGTTGGCGGGCGGCTGATAGTACAGATGTATTTCTCCGACAGTTTCTTGCAGCACCCTCCGGAGAATGCTGTCCAGCCTCAGTCTCTGCTCACTCATGGTATATCCCTCCGAATGTCAGGATGAGGCGCGGGTACTGTACTTTCACGTCCGCCACCTTCCATTTCACGCCGCCAAATTCGGCGTATCGCATGGAGCCGAAATTCTCGTGGGCAAAAGGGTCTGCCACGATGCTCAGCCGGTTCTGGAACGTGACATTGTCGTTCACTCCATCCCCTGCCTGCAGCTGTCGGCCCCACTCCAGCACATCGCCGTAGTATTCGCGCTCCACCATTTCCTCGGTGAATACGCTGGGTGCTGTCTCCACAGTCTGCCCTTCAAAGCCGATTTTTCCAAACCATTTTGCCATTGCTTCGTCACTCCATTTCAATTCCAGAGTCAGTGTACACTAACTTCCATGGCCGCCAAAATTACTCGGCGCTTGCCGTCCAGCTCTTGGCGGCAGTGCCGTCATAGGTCTTCACGCCGGTGGTCTCTGCGTATGCGATGGGCGCAAAGTAGTTCTTGCCGTCGCACACGATAAGGCGGCCCAGCATGAAGGCGCGGCCAAGGTCGGCGGCGCTCACCTTCACCTTGTGCTCGGCGTCAGCATACAGCTTGCCGTCGGTGTGACCGTAAGCGACATATGCGCCCACGTGTACGTCCTCAGTACGATCATAAAAAGGTTTCAGGGTCATTTTTGATCTCCTTTCTTTTGCAGTGTCTGCCCTCTCTAGCAGCGCACTGCCGTTTACGCCCAGACGAAATTTCATTCGTCCAGCAGTCTCAAAACCGTCCTGCCAAAGTCTTCCCTTTCAAGAGGAGGTGTCGGCGCAGCCGACAGAGAGGTCCTAACGGGCGAGCGCTCTAAAGTTAAAGCGCCTTAGAGGTTTATTCTGTGCCTGCCCTCTGAGGAAAAGTGTCAGCTGAGCTGACGGAGAGGGCATCCGGCGCTCTTTACGCCGCCCACTCGATGGCCATAGCACTGTAGGGAGTCGTCAGTGCGCCGGAGCAGCGGGTCTCGATGAGATACTTCATGGCGTTGTAGTCGATGTCGAAGTCGTCGAACATGGAGACAGCGCCGCCCTTGTCTGCGCCCACGGTGTAGTCGCTGAGGTTCACGATAACGGCGGCCAGATCACCGCCCTTGGCGCCCTTACGGCCATCCATCTCAGGCACCGTGACGATCTTGCTCACGCGCAGCTTGCGGGCCAGTGCAGCCTCGTCGGCGTAGAGCGTGCGGCCCATGTTGTCTTCCAGCAGGAGCATCTCGGTCAGAGCGTCCTCGGTGGTGAACATAACCGGGGTGCCGCTGCCGCGGTACTCCTTGCGGCTGCGGATGACCTGCTTGATGAAGGCCTTGTACTTGTCCTCCACCTTGCTCAGGCCGGTCGTAGCCACCTGTACCTTGATGGTAAACAGGTCGGCATCGTTGAAGATAGGACGGATGCAGTTCTCGTCGATCTTGTCCTCGCTTGCCGCCTGACGGCCATCGCCCAGGATATAGGCCAGCGCCAGCTCACGGTTCAGCTTGTAGCGCATCTCGTTGCGCAGCCAGGACACCACATCGAAGCTGGTGATGTCGCTCACGTCGTCGCGGTCGAGCTTCTGCTTCTTATACACAGTGGTCGGGCCGGTGGAGCGGCGCAGCAGGCCAAAGACCTCTTCGATTTTATAATTGCCCTTCACATAACCCTTGGCACGGGCATCTTCAGGGGTCAGGTCTGCGAACATGCTCTTGAAGCGGCTGAACGGGATGTGCTTCACGCCGCCCATCACTACGCTCACCCAGTCGTCGGGCTTGTCGATGATGCGGGGCGTGGTATTTAGCAGGTGGTCTTCCGGGAACAGCCAGTCGATATTGTCGATGCCGTGGCTCAGCGCATCGATCTCGCCCTGCTCCACGCCGGCGTTGTCGAAGGCCGCCTTCAGGGTGCCGCTGGTCTTTGCGCCCTTGATGATGCTGTTGATGTCGTCGATGCTGTGCTTCAGCACGGTCTGCTTGCCCGCATCCTTGTCGAAAACATTATGCTTCATGTCGGTTTCATCCTCCTTGTCATTGTCATCTTCGCCGCCGTCGCTGGCCTTCTCTTCCTGAGCCAGACCGACCATCAGGTGACAAAATTCCTTCTGCTCGTCGGTCATGCTGTTGTAGACCTCTTCGAGCGTCTTACCGTTGGTTTCCTCGGCCATCTTGCCGTCCTCCTTGTTGTCGTCGGAGTGGGCCAGTACGGCCTCCTCCAACGGGTTGCCCTCCGGGTCCATGCCATGTTCGAGGCTCAGGCTGCCCGGGTCGTTAAAGATAAAGGCTTCGCAGCCCTCATCGTCCATATTGTCAGCGCTGTGCTTCACCACTTCCTGAATGAGCGCGCCGGGGTTGCAGCCTGCCAGTACGAGGCTCAGTTCCCGGATAACGCCGTGTTTCACCACCTGTCCGGCCTTCTGCAGACCGTTGGCCCAAATGGAAAAAGCGTTCAGGTCGCCGTTCTCCACGCACTTCTTGGCCGTCTGGCCGGTTGGCGTGTCGTTGAACTTGGCGTAAGCGTAGACCCCGCCCTTGCGGTTTTCCAGCAGTGCGTGGCCGATGACATTGTCAAGGCTCGAGTGGTCGTGGTTGTACACCATCGGCACGGTCTGGCCACTGCAGCCCTTGAATGCGTCTTCTGCAATGGTCAGCCCGTCGTAACACTTGGTGTTCGCCTTCGTCGCCCAGCCGCTGCAGTCGTAGTCAAAATTCACCATTTTGATTTCTCCTTTCTTTTAAGATTCATTTACCATCTGCTCCACAGCCTCTCGCCCTCTTGCGGCGTGGTCACTGCCAATCTGTGCCGCCTGTCCCGCGTTGGGAGAAAGATTCTTGTTCAGCAGCTGGTCTGCCTTGGGGTCTTTCGAGGGTTTCATTCCGATGACCTGACGGAACTCATTCGACGTCATGATCTCGTTACGGGTGAACTTGTCGGCCATCTCGGCCACCATCGAGACGGGTGCCAGCTTGAACGGGTCGCGGAAGTACATGATGCTCTGCTTAGCCTTGAGGTCTTCACGGCTCAGGAACTTCCGCTTCAGTTCATCCACCACAGCCGCCACAAGGGGCTCGATGACTCGGTTCTCGTAATTGGTCATGACAGTGTCGTCCGCTGTGCCGTTCATGATCTCCGGCGTCAGCCCCAGCTGGCTGTAGGCCATGTTGGTCAGGTATTCGATGCTTTTCAGCAGGTTGTTCTCGAGGCTCCGGTTCAGCTGGGTGATATGCTCCGTAGCGTCAATGTAGCCGATGCCGTATCGGCTGCCCGCCAGCTGCTCTTCCAATGTCTTCCGCCGCTCCTGCGCCTGTTCTTTCCGGGCAGGGCTTTTCACGGTGTAGGGCAGCTGGATGATGAGGTCGAGCTTTCCGCTTCCGGCCTGCTCGTCCACGGCGTCCATGATGCGCAGCTTGCTGATGAGCCGCTGGACGGTGCTGTTGGGCTCGTTCATGACAGAGTAGAAGGGGTTCTCCACGATAGCCGCCCGCTCTTTCGGCAGGATAACTTCTTCCTTCTGCCCGGTCCTGTCGTTGTAAAGCTCCACCCGCACATCGTCCGGGTACCACTCCTTCACCTTGCCCACCCGCATCGACAGAATCTCTGTCTCCCCCGTCACCGGGTCCTCGTCGACGTCCACCGGCACGATGGCAATGACGCCTTCGTCCAGCAGGGATAGATACATGTCGTACCGCAGAGCCCTGCCCGTCTGGTCCTTGTTGGCCGACAAGTTCAGGCAAGAATTAAGGCCCGAGTCCAACACCGCATCGAAGCGGTCGTTTTCGTCGAGCCTTACGTGGTTTATGGTGATCGCTGTGGCGTCCTGCGCCATCCGGGCGTAAATTGCCGTCAGGATGGTGCGGTCGGTCGTCCGGTTCAGCCTTGGCCGGTCGGGCCGGTAGCTGTAGCCCCCTCCGTACACCCGGGGAGGGTCCCGGTTCAGAAATGCGTTCCAGGCGTGTTTCAGCCTGGCGCCAAAGGTATTAGGCATCTTTAGATCCTCCCGGGTCAGTCGTCCTTCTTCTGGTCGTCTTTCTTCTGCTGATCCTGCTTTGCAGCACTGCCATTCACCACAGCATTCGCCAGTTCAGGATTGCCCAGCACATCCGAAACGAATTTCTTCGCGCCGTAGCTCATCACGCCCGCTGTCGCCTTGGTCAGCACCTGCTTTCCGGCGTCCGACATGACCTGCTTCACAAAGCTCTTCCCGCCGTACACGTCGTTCCGCAGCTGCTTCACGTCCTTCTGGAGCTGCAAGCGCTCCTTCTCGGCCTTCAGCTCCTTGTTGGGGTCGTCGGCCCGGATGTTGGTCTGCCCCTGCAAATCGCGGTACTGCTTTTCCATCTGGAGCCGGTTGATGCGCGCCCGCAACTCCTCATCGGAGTAATCCTCGGCTTTCTTGCCCGAGCGCTTCGGCGCATACTCCACCTGTTCGGCGTCCTCGCCTGCATTCCCGTCTCCGCTGTAGTGCTTCTTTCCGGCCGCCGTCAGGGTGCCGTTCTTGTTCTGGTATCGCCGCACGCCCCACTTCATGCCCTTGATGCCCCAGTGGTACAGCTCATCTTTGTATACTCGCACTTTGCGGTCACCTCACTTTTCCTGCAATGTCAGCTTCCGCGCACTGCCCTTCCCGAACAGCCCGTGCTCCATGAATTTCCAGTAGTCCATTTTGATTTCTCACCTACCTTCACTTCAAACTGATTGCGTGGGCGATATGATCCCACCAGTCACCTATCATATATAACCTCACTCAAATGCATCCCGGTTCAGCTTCCACGCCACATAGGCATCCATCAGTGCCGCCACGGCGTCGATCTTCTTGTCGTGCCGCTGCTTATAGAGCTTCCGGTTCCCGTTGGTGTCCTCCAGCGTGATGCAGTTGCCCATAGCAAACTCCATCAGTGCCTCGTCGAACAGCAGCTTTCTCTGTTCGCTCAGCTTCTTCAGTTCGCCCAGCGGCACGCTCTCCGTCCTTGCGCCCTGAATGACCTTCTCGATGCCAAAGGGGCCGTTCTCCTGGGCCCACCGCTCCACGAATTCCTTCGCGTTGTAGGGGTCGTAACCAAAGGCCCGCACGTCGTACTCGCTCTGCAGGATGTAGGCGTCGAGGTCGTCGTAAACCTGCATCATGTCCAGCACAGTCCCGTCGAACACCTGCAAAGTGCCTTCGTTCATAAACTCCTCGTACTTCTGCCGCATCGCCAGCGGAAGCTGTGAGAGGGTGTAGCTGGTGATGTAATCCCGCGTTTTCACCCCGAAATATCCGTTCTCCAGCGGGAACAGGAAGGTAAACGAGCAGAAATCGTCGCCCAGCGAAAGGTCAGCGCCCATTGCACAGGGCATCTGCCAGAAGTCCCGGTGTCGGTGCCGCAGGGTCTCCTCATAAGTAAAGAAGTAGGTGTAGCCTTCCATCGGCAGATTAAAGCGCTTGGCCAGAATATCATTCCGTGCGCCGGGCGAGTTTTCCGCGCGCTCCACATCCAGCTGGTAAGTCTCATAGCTCACAGTCTGCCCGAGGTTCGGGTTCGCCTTCAGCCACATTTCTGGCTTGCCTACTTCGTCGATAGAGTCCAGCTTATAGTAGAAGATGGAGACATGCGGGTTGACATACTCGCCCTTCAGGATCTCCATCAACTCCATTTTGATGGTGTCGCCGCAGCCGTTTCGGACAGTACCCTCCGAGCTTGCCGCCACGATGAGATAATCTTCGTTCTTGGCTGCGCCCTGCTCGATGGCGCCGATGGGGTCTTCCCGGATGTCGCAGGAGAGCCATTCGTCCACGGTCGCCACACGGTCGCGCCGGCCCTGTAATTTCTCGATGGTCATGGGGCGTATCTCCAGCAGCGAGCCCGTCAGGAAATTCTCGATTCCCTTCTTGGTGGAGGCCATCTTCACCCGGTCGCTCTTCGCACCCGTGGTGTTCTGGATGCTGCCAATGGTCATGAATTTAAAAACAGGCCCTCTCGCCCGCGCCAGTGCTGTCCGGAACGGCGATAGGACTTCTTCTGCCTGTTTCATGGTGGGGGCAGTCGTCACCTGCTGGGTCGTGCTCTTGTCCACCGTCATAAAGTAGGCCTGTAAGCACTCCAGATACATGGTCTTTGCGGCCGCACGGGTGATGATGAGATACTGCTTGGTGATGAGCCGCTTCTTGATACGCTTGCGCTCGTAGTGTCCCCCATGTCCGCCGGGGTCCGGCACGTACACGCTCCGCTCCACGAAGTAGTACCAGCCGAAGATCTCCTCTGCCCAGAGCTTAAAGCTGTCCAGCAGTTTCAGATCACTGCCATCCGTCAGCGTCAGCTCCCTCTCGCAGAACTTGATAAAGCCGTTGACGGCCTTGTCATCGTAGTACACGCCCGGGTTTGCGATGAGGTCGTCTATCCGGTTCATTTCCATTGAAATTTCCCGGCAGACAGGTATCTCGCCCCGCATCACGGCCTCCCGGAACCGGCCGTAGTAGATGGGTGTGGCCGTGTTCGAGAGTGCCATGATTCCGTTCTCCTGTCAATCGTTCATTTTATAGCAATTCAACTTTTTAATGCAGCATTGAATTGCATATCACAAATATGCTGTTATCATATTGCGTTATTTTCTTGACTTACGATAGATTCGAAATAAGGCTTATGCAGCGTGCTGAAACACCGTGCCGCGTTTGGACATGCATCTGTCTTGAATCGAGCGCATTTCCTGCAAATGCCGTATTCTTCTGACTCATCGGTTGAGCGCAAAACCGTGCCAAAGATGAGCTTTTCGTTCAGTTCCATTGTCATGCCTCTGTTTTATCAAACTCGATGTTCAGCCGGAACTCCATTTCTGCAACGGTATTTTTCAGCGCCTCCATGGCGGTCGAACTCTGCGGCGGGTCGAACGCGAGCCTTACCTTTGCGCCCATGTAGGACGCGATGGCCTTCGCCCGCTCGTCTCCGGGCAGAAAGTCGTCCCACACGGCACTTGCGTCCACGATGCCAAAGCCCTTCTCCGGCCCGACTCCCAGCTGCTGTAGCACCAGAAATACCGCGTTGATGTGCATGATGATGTCCGCATCAAACGCCGTGTAGCTCTCCGCTATCCCCAGCAGCTTCTTCACGCTTGTCAGGATGCTGTCCATAAGTTATCTCCTTTCGCACATCTGGCAAAAAATCCTCTTTCGTTTCTTTACACTCCTCTGTCTCCATGCTATACTTGCCTTAAAGATTCCATACTATAGGAGGATGTCTATCATGCGTGCCTGTAAATGCCCCAACTGCGGCGTTAACCTCACCTTCGATGAAACGCCAAACAACTATGTTTTCTGTCAGTATTGCGGCGCAAAGATCGACCTTCTTGACCAGCGCACCATGCACACGGAGCGTATTTATGACGATGCCCGAGTCAAAAATGCAGACTCCATTCACCGCATCGTTGATATATTCGCTTCTCCGTTTGAAGATCATCGGCGAAAGAAAGCTGAGAAAGAAGCCCGTGAGGCTCGGGAGGCCGAAGAAGCCCGTGAAGCAGCCAAAGCTGCTCAGGCACAGAGCCAGGAAAACATGGAAGCCTTCGAAGCCGCTTTTGTTGCGGGGCTGGGATGGTGTATCCAATTTGTAAAAACACATCGCAGCGAGACGCTCTCTGCTATCGCCGGTCTTGCCGTTCTGTTTGCACTATTTAGTGGTTCTTCTCACATCTCTGAAGTAAAGAAACAAAAGCAGGCCGAAAGCATCGTCGCTTCTCACGCGGCTATGGGTGAGATCCTCTATCCCTCTGGTGCCAGCAGCTCCGGCGATTACCGCAACACTTACAAAAAGCTAAAGGACGCAGGCTTCACGAACGTCACAGCCGAAGGCGCAGGAGATCTGTTTTTCGGAATTTTGGAAACGGAAAACGACATTATTGAGGTTACTGTTGATGGCGCACCTGAATTCGATGATAACACGTGGTACCCCGCAGACACGCCGATCGTCATAAAATATCACTCGTTCTCGAAAGAAACAGAAAGCACGATCAAATCAGGAACACAGACCGTGACTCAAAAAGCTCAGGATGCGGTAAATAGCGCTGTTTCTTCTGCGCAAAATAAAACATCCGAGATAGCAGCATCTGTTTCATCTGTCATTTCCGATACGATCGATGAAGTATCCAGCGGCGATACAACTTACAGCCGTTCGGTGTCTCCTTCCGCATTGTCATATGACTTATGCTTCGTACACCGATATAGTGACTATGATGCCTACTATGCTATCCGAAAAGACGACAGCACCGTTCGCTATTTCACTACGAACGATTTAAGCGTTATGGTCAGCAAGCGGAAAACCGGCAGTTTGCGCAGCGCTGGTGGAATGGTTGTTTCTTTTCCATACAACGGCGGATTCGAGGTATCTCTCCGCTACACTTATCCTGATAAAGATAACACCATTACAGTCACTGCAGCCGACGGCACCACCACTGATTTTTCGCTTATAGGCTCCGCCGCTGTCAAAAGGGTGCTTTCTTCTGACGACTACTTCGATTGGAATCCTTCTCAGCCGAAGCCGGAGTCCTCCATTACAAACCGTGCGGCGACTTCATCTTCTTCCGATGCATCCGCATCGTCCAAAGAATCCCTCTCTCCTGAATTACGGGATGAACTGGCCCAAGCACTTTTAGACTACTATAGCCGTCCTTCCATGTACTCTTACGATCTTTGCTATGTGAGGCATGGTAAAGATTATGATATGTACTATGGCATCTGGTTTGGTGATGGTTCGGTACGCAGTTTCTCTACAAATGGTGACCTGTCTGTACAAGTAGGCAAAATCACATCAGGAGATCTCGAAACGGGCATGGTCGTACATTACCCCTATGGCGGAGGATGGAACGAGACCATGAAGTATACTAAGGTGGGCTCGGATCAGGCAATTTCTGTAACATTGAGTGGGTATACTGTTACGTTTACAAAAATCACGCCAGACGCCATGAGAAAAGTTCTCAGCACTGATGATTACTATGACTGGGTAGAATAATTTTGCAAAGCCGCTCCAGCTCTCCGCCGGGGCGGTTTTTCATTGCGCGTAGTCCGCCACACCAGCTTCCACAATGGCCACGTTCGCCCACATCAGTGCCTCGTCCAGCTTCGTCAGCGCAAGGCTACGCTCCCGGCATGGCCCGATCTTCAGGATCATCTTTTCGGCTTCTTCCAGCTCGTTCCGCAGCTCAAGGGAGTAGTCCTGCTCCCGCTGGCTGTAAGCTCTCCGTTTGTACATTATTATTTCCTCCACGGGCAGGTGTCGCCCGGTCTGCGTTCTTCATACGTCGGCTTCAGGGCGCTCTCGTCCCCGTAGTGGATGGCCTTGTGTGTCGCATCCGACACACTGATAACATTCTCCGGGTCGAACAGTGCTTCCCGGTGCTCGAGAATGTCCTCTTTCGTCAGAGGGTTGATGTGGTGTATCGTAATGCGCGTCCGGCTCACCTTTCCTCCGCTGACTGTGATGTCTGCGATAGGATGGTCTTTGCACCCGAGGTCGCAGCCTCCGTCCCGCACGATGATCCTGTCCCGGAACTGCCGCCACTCCTTCGAGCGGTAAAAGTCCTGGTTCAGGTATCGGTCAAACCCGAAGGTGTCCTTTCCCACCGTCCCGTGAAGCTGTAAATACTTCAGCCTCTCCTCGAATGTCCCACATCGGCACATTTCGCTGTAGCTTTTCATTTCAGCATCTCCACAATTTCGTATAGCAGTGAAATCATGCCCGTAAGGCCCGCCATACAAAGAGCACTTCTGCTCAGGGCATTATCCGGTTTCTTCCCCAGCCATACCGCCAGCAGAAAGGCCACAAAACATGCAAGGAAGCTAGACAACAGTATCCTCTCGAACTCTGTCATAGAGCCGCCTCTTTCTCAGATGTACCCGTGGTCCATTGCAAATGCACCCGCAATCAGGAATGTAACTGTCGCAAGAAACACGGCCCACAGCATATTGTCCTGTTTCTCGTTCACACCGCCGTATTCACCGAACCAGAACACTTCTCCAAACAACGCTGGGACTGCCACGACCCAAAGCATCCGGAACACCTCAGCACTCATACTCTTCTCCTTCGCCATCATCCTCGCCGGAATACTCTCTCATAGCCTTGAGCACTTCCCGGTACAGCTCTTCGTTGTCCTTCGCTGCATTGATCGCCTCTGTCTTTGCCCGCAGCAGTTTGTTTTCTTCCTCGAGCTTCTGCTTTTCCAGCATTGTCTTACTCGTCGCCAGCTTCAGGAAGTGGGTGGTCTCTGCAGAAGAGGCTGTTCCTTCCCGTATCCGCTTTTCCACCAAGTCCATTGCCAGAGAGATCATCTGGTTTTCTCGTGCTTCCGGAGTCAGTGCCGGCCTCATTGCGGGCAGGTCAGCGCCGGAAGTTTTTCTTGCGCCCATTTCCGGCACCATCCTTTCTGTAAAATTCTGTCAAATATCGTTCGCGTTCTTATCCGCCAGATTTTGGTTTACCCGCCATTGCTGGTGTTTTTTGTTTTTTTTTTTTCAAAGTTTGTCATGAATAACTTCATGACAAAAATAAAAGGCTTTTCTAAGGGTTCACGGGTATGTCAGAGCAAAGCAGTAACTCGACACAAAAGGAGGAAATGATTTTGGGAAAGTTCTATTGGAGGTTGAACGATCATGAAAACGTATCCATACCCGTACCACAAAGGTATAATAAGGGAGTGTACCCGTGAACCCTTAGAAAAACCGCCGAAGTCCGGTCTACTCCCCAGACCTCGGCAAGTTTGGCTTTTGTCAGTTGTCCTATAAAGCCGCGAAATTCCAATGAGTTTTTCGCACATTCGATATATTGACTCCTATTCAACTTTACGATAGACTTGGTACCAAAGGAGAAAGCAGTATCCATCTATCCCTAAAGAAAGGAGGTGTACTCGAAATGCGAAACAAGAAAATTCGGAAGTTATCCAAATATCTCTCTGATTCACAGCACACTCATTACGTCCCTGTAACTATGGAGCAAATGCATCAGAACATCATCGGAGCTCTCAAAATTTTCAATTCCTATATGAGTGTAGTTGTTGAAGAGAGTCAGAACAACTGAGTATAAAAAACGCTGGCATCCGTATGGAGGTTCGGATACTGGCGTTTTTGCTTTGTAAAATATCAACGGAGTCTGATATAGGACATGAAAGCCCAAATATCATTTTTCCCTCCGGAGAAATATCAAAGACCGGCGCGATTTGAGAGGGGGTGTTGATTTTGCGACCCCCTCCCTATCCCCTTACGCGCTTTGCGCAAGGGTCGTGTCGTCTTCGACCTCCATCTTGAGCTTCTTGTAGATGTTGAGCGGGTCGTTGGCGATGATTTTATCAATAGCCTGCTCAATTTCGTATGCATTCTCTGCATCCGTCAGCTGGTCAGAGGTATAGGCCAGCCGCATCAGCAGTCCGCAGGAGTTGTAGCCCTTATCCATATCGAAACGATACCAGTCGTCGAACTGGCTGTAGGGATTATAAGGGTTATCGGTCGTTGTTAAAAAGCATCGAATCATAGTTCAAAGCCTTCCTTACTTATTCAGAGCACTGTAAACAGTGGACTCGGGAACACCACAAGCTTTGGCAATTTCGTTATAGGTATACCCGTTGGCGAGCATCGCTTTTGCTTTGGCCATCTTCGCGTTGGTTATCACAGTAGCAGTCTTCGGCATTGCTCGCTTAACAATTTCGTCCGACTTAGAAGCATTAAGAATCTTTGTCAACTTGGAATCCGAAATTGCACCTTTCTGCACAGCTTCCCATTCACGGTCTGTGAACGTAATGCGTGTCTTACTTCCGCTTGCACCGATTGAATCACGCGCACGCTGCATCTCAACGGAAGAGATCTTCTTGATTTCCTTCTTGTCAAGCTTAGGATCAAGGTCCAGCGCCTGAATCTTTGCCTTAATGTTCGCGTTTGCTATCACCATGGCGCGGCGCTCTTTCGGCTTGTTAGCAATGACAGACTCAAGCTTCGCGTTGATGGAATCAACTTCCGCGCGATACTCTTTGGCAGCCGCAGGGCTGTAAACCAAGCCCTTCATGTTAGCAGCTTCTTTCCGAGCCTTCCGTGCAAGTGCTTTCAGCTCGTTCGAGAAATCTGCATACAGATTCTCCTGCGGCGTACCGGAAGAGAGGGTGCGCGCATCGGGCGTCATGGAAATAAGGCTTACCTTCTGCTGTGCATCAACAAACTCGCCTTTCTTCTTATCGAAATACCGGCGGCCAGACTCTTTGTAGATAAGCTCACCAGTTTCCTTATCAATGCGGGCACTACCCTTACGTTCGGGGACATATACGGTCTGCTTACGGCGAGACAGCAGTGTAGATGCACCACCAAAGTGTTCATTGCCGTCCTCATCCACACGGATCTGCCACTTTTTCTTCAGTTCCTGAATACCACTCTCCCGCTCAGACCGCTTGTAATCCAGCTTGTGTTTTTCTGCATCGATGACAACCATCGAATGCTTGACTGCACGAGCAATCTCCTTTTCATCTGCACCGCGGAGTGTCATATCCGTGATGAGGTTAGAGATGATGCCCATCTCTTTCTGCTTTTCTTCCTTCTTCATCAGGCGTACACCATTCGGGTTGCCTTCCGGGACAGCATAAGCAGTCTTAGGGTCAAAGTCTTTCAGGTCTCTCAGTGCAGCTGTCGCTTTGACAGCCACCTTGCTGGAAATGGGGATAGCAACGACAGTATCACCATCGAAATCTGCACCAGACAGGCGCTCTGCAACTTTGGAGTTAATACCGATGGCATCCTGAATATTGCCGAAGTTCCGCTTGCCACTGACATTCTTGTTGTTGACCGTAACGATAGGAATCTCAAAAGTACCCGCATGAGGATAACGAATCAGCGCAAGCTGAGTGCCGTTCTCATAAGTCGGGCAGTAGCACTCTTTCTCGCTGATTTTGGTCAGGGGCAGGATGACCTTAGTAGACTGACCCGGGAAAGACGAAGCCTTCAATGTCATTGAGTTCCCCTCGCAGGTATCTGCGAAATCAATCAGCAATTTCTTCTTGATAGTCGGGTTGTCATAGTTCATGATCTCTTCGTACTCAGCCTTGCGGTCAGCCAGAGTAAGATTGAGTTGCTGCTTAATGAGTTTGATGGGCTGCTTGGAGAGGAACTGCGAGGACAAATTTTTTGCCATCGTGTCCCATTCGCCTTCCTCACGGAGCTTATTGATGGGAGAAAGATGCTTCTTCCCGTCGGCACCAATGTACTCGCTTTGTCCAGCCGCAGTAAGAGCTGCACCAAAGGGATTGTCCGGGTCGTCCTTGATGGGCTTGAGCACCTTCATCTTGGGCGTGCCAGAGGGTTTGTTCGTATTGAAAATGACATCATATCCATCAGGCACATCATCAGAATAAACAGCCATGCCCTTGAGGTAGTGACTGTTATCCACCATGATGCGGACCTGCGCATAGTGGCTGTTGCCAAGGCTCAGGTCATCCACGCCGCGGCGAATCTCGATAACACCATCCTTGTCCAGACCGCCTTCGTCACCGTAGCGAATTGCAACACGGTCGGAACTCATGCTGGACGGACGCTGGAGCTTCTGGAATGTCTCACCACCATCATCCGAGTGGTAGTCACCCAAAGACTGAATGTCACCCTGATGCTCATACGCATACTTCTGGTTGTACTCGGGCTTTGCCAAAACAGTAACATTCGTCTGCTGGTTGATGTTGGTTGGCTGACGAATACCAACGCCGTAGCGCTGATAACCATACTCAGCCTCGAGGATGTAGATGGCCTCGTCAAGCTTACCTTCGGAGACGCCAAGAACCAGATTTGTGCCTTCAGACACGTCAATCATGCCCTTTTTATCGACTTCCGCCTTCAGCGTCTCGGCGATTTTCTGAGCCTGATTTGCCTTCTCGCCGATACCGTTGTTGTACATGGAGCGAACAGTAGACTCAGAAAGGCCTAACTTCGCGCCGATTTCAGTCCACTTCAGACCGTCATCTTTCAGAGCGCGAATCTGGTCGTACTGGAGTGCTTTCCGCTCATGAAGAGCCTTCTGCTGAGCAACTCGGAACTCGGTCGTTCCCATCTTGTACTCGTCGGGCAGCGTTGTGTTGATCTGTTCGAGAATCTCTTTCTCGGTGAACTTGCCGGTCTTCTTCAGTTCCTCCACACGGGAAAGGAAATCGCCGGAACGCTGGTAAGGATTCTCACCAGAGCCCCAAGGATAGCGGCCGGAGTGGCGCTTGGTACCGTAGTGTTCAAGGCTGTCGGTCTCGTCGTCTACGTCATAAAAGAATTTGATGTCTTTTTCAATCGGATTCATGCTGCTTCTCCTAACTTCAATTCCGTAATGATTTTATCAAACTCGATGATTTTGTCCATGATAGGCTTGATTTCAGCCTCGGTCGGGTTGACCGTAAAGACATCATCGTTCTGATAAATGCGGTTTTCGATTTGGATGTCCTGCGGGTGTACGCGGTACTCCAAACAGAAAAGTGCATCATAAATAAAGAGCTGCTCCATATGTGCAGGAACAGCTCCGGTCTTGAGGTCGTGGATTCGCAGTAAGTTGTTCTTAAAAGTGATAGAATCTGCCGTTCCGAAGCAGTTGCCCGAATAATAGAGCACCTGTTCCGGTGTCATACGGAAGCCGATGGCATCGTTGACGTAGGCGTTGAGCGTCTTTTTGCTTTTCGGCAGCTTCTGACCAAGAGCAATACACTCTGCCGCAAATGCGTGCAGTCTTGTGCCATTTTCCTTGGCCTGATAGCTGGCATAGGTCTCGGCAAGGCGTGCAGCATCATAGTTTATCCAATGATACTTACTCGCACCCAGAAAGGCGTGCAGACCTACGAGCTTGGAATGATCGTTCCAGTTCATTCAGTATCTCCTCCTTGTTCTCCGGGTAGATGAAAGCAGCATAACTCATCTCGTTCATCTTTTCTACATAGTAGTCCTGATTTGGGCGATGAGATGCTCTTGCTGACTTCTTGCCTTCCAGTGCGGCCCATGTGTCTTCGTACAGAACCACGAGGTCAGGAATACCCTGTATCTCGTTAGGGTCTGCGTGGAGCACAATGCAGCCAGGAAAGCGAGACTTCAGCTCTTTCACCAAGCCGGTCTTGAATGTGTTTTCTAACATGTCAACCTCCAAAATAAAAAAGGAGTAGAGCACGTCTGAGACGCATTCTACTCCTCCTCATAAAAGAGGCAGATTTTTTCGCGTGAATTTTTCACGCGAGATGGGTTTTGGGGCAAAAAGAAAAGCCCTTACGCAAATCACGTAAGGGCCAAGAAAATATGTTATCTGCTAGATGAGATTGAAAAATTCCAGGTCGTAGTTCGGCGCACCTGCCTCGAACATCATGTGGCCAGTTGCATCGGGCATATACTTATACTCGCCGAAATCCTCATGGGGTGCAAGATTGTGTACCATATAGCTCTCAGGACGGATAGGCCTTGAAAATTCACTGCTGTTCCGAGTAGTCTTGCACTTGGGGCAGTACCACTCCTCGTGTGCTTCTTCGACCAGCGGTGTGCCGCATTCGCAAATCGGAGCTTTGGTATGTACCTCAGCGAACTTGTCGGCGTAGCAATGTACTTCGTTTCCGAAGCTATCGGTGGTTACCCATTCTTCAATCCCGGCGTCATTGATAAAGGACTTCTCATAGTCTTTCATTATTTTCACCTCTCGAAAAAGTGTGGTCATCGGTAGTCTTTACTATATGCTCATTGGCAAGTTTATGCAAGTCTACATTATGGACAGAATGTGAATTTTTCGTGCTGTGGCCAAAAGCCCACTTTTTATCGTTAGTTATTATATTATTAATCATAAAAATTTTATTAAATTGAAGAAAAAAGTGGGTTTTTGGGCTTTTCGTATATTTTTAACTCAAATACGTTAAATTTTGTGGCCAAAAATATTTTCAAAAGTGGGCAGAAAGTGGGCTTTTGGGCATTAGGGTCTCACTCGACCGGTTAAATCATGCCTTTTTCGCTTAGCCAAATGAAAAGTGATAGCAGAAACATAAGAATCAACGCGCCTATGAGAACCTTTTTTGCTTGCGCATCATGCTCATGCCGCTTCTTCTCTTCAAACTCCATCCGCTTGAGCTCAAGTTCTTTCTGGTTTTCCGATTCCTTGATTCTCGCTTCATCCACGAATCGGCGCGTCTCCTGATAGTCGTCCAGCCGCACCTTCGTCCCACAATACTCACAGAACATAAAGTCTCGATTGCCGTCTTTCACCATAAGCTCAGCACCGCAGCTAGGACATTTTACCGTTCGTGCCATCACCAGCACCTCCTCATCGTTGAATCAAGAATACCATTGAAGTGTTGAAACGTCAAGGATTTTAGGGCGGAAGGCACCATATTATATTATTTTCAATTTTTATCATAATAAAATCTTTCCTTCTTTACTTTTGTATGATACACTCAGCATATAATCATATGTTCAACTTTTAGGGAGGGCCAAAGTATATGCATAGAAATAATAATGCCGATACCATCTCCATTGGGAACTATACAGTCTCATATGACAAATTTATTTCCGACATAAATATGGAGTACATCGCCGATTTAGCCGCCGAGGCTCTTAAAAAACATCCTGAGCCATTAAAAGCTGCGAAATTTCTCATAAACAGCTCAACATTTAAGAAGCTATTTTGGAATATACCCGACTTTATTCCATATGATGAAGATTCTGACGACCTTCTTTATAATGCTGGCTCTGCTTTTATTTTAAGTCAAATCACAATGTGTCTTACGATAGCCTACATAGCAGGTCTCAGTCCCTCTGATAACAAAGTACGAACATTTATCTTGTCAAAATTTCATAACAAAACTGTAAGCACAACTCTTGCCACGCCAGAGTCTGAGTATTTAGAAAGAGTAATATTCGGTGTCCTACATATTGCAGGGAATATCGTAAGTACCGAACATATAGGTCGAAGTGCATGTAAGTGTTTTTTCAAAAAGTGTAAAAGATTTAATCCTTCACCAACACATACACATTCTCGAGCGGCACAATAGTCCTGCTCTGCTCTCCCTTGAATCTCATGATAGCCAGCCGGTCAATGTGCGAAATGTCAAACATCTCGACAAATCCGAAAACTTCTCCAAATATCCGCTCCTCCCCGGCCACGGACGGAGGATTTTCATGAAGACCTTATGGTTCATGGCTTTTTCTTGGATTTTATGTATTTTTCTTTGCCTCCTTTGATTCTTTAATAATCCGCTTGTAATAATAGAAATCATTTTTTACGCAATAGAGCACATCATCTGCTTCATAGTAAATCTTACAGACCTGCCAGTATCCTATAAGTAACGCTAAACTAAACATATACGTTTTTCCTGCATCAATCGCATGGGTCCATAAATACAGAAGAACCTTCTTTGTATCAATTTTGTACTTTTTTCGCATATTTACGACATCTCCTTAGAAATCCTCACTAAAGAATTTTTCCAAGTCAAAGGGCTTCCCATCGATCATATCAAGCATTCCTTCAACGCTGCTTCGCGGCAATTTCATCGGCAATGCAATTCCGGCCTTTTCACATTTCATAACCAGTTTAATGCCACTTTTCCCTCTAAACATGCATCTGGTTTGGTCAAGGCAAATATCCTCATTATTGATGATGTACTCAAGTGCCTTCTTTCCACCAATAACTCCAGTTGCCGCACCCAGCACAAACACGCCACCGACGATTGCAACCGTCTTCCAGTTGATTTTCTTTTCATTGTTCTTTTTCATAATAATTTCTCCTTTGACTTCACAAAAATCAAAGCCTCACACTCGCTTAGCACACGAATGTGAGGCCTTTTTATTCACTTAGCTCTGAAGCACAAAACACACCTGTGAACTTACGCTTTCTCGCCATCCCACACATATCCCGTCTCCTCATACAGGAGCTTCGGGGAGATGTAGTAGGAAATCCGCCCATACCGCGAGTCCATCTGCTTGATGTCCGTGATGACTGCCCCGTTTCTCGTGGCCTTGCCAATCGGGAGCCAACCTCCAATGATACCAGCCCGTATCCACGCAGAGTCACGACCGTAAACTCTCGCAGCTACTCGCACCGGAACAGAGCCTTTTGCAAATTTGATTTCTTCCATAATTGTTCAACCTCCAAAAATTTGTGTTAAAGGCGGACTTTTCCATCTCTTACATTGGGCATCACCTCCTTTAATTCTTATCCTAGAATAGAAAAATAAAGAGCCGCAGATTTCTCCACGGCTCCAATGACTCGATTAGTCTTTCACTTTTTGTTTTGCAATGCCGATTTCAATAAACCCCAGCCGGTGCGTAATTGGTGCGCACTCCATGTCGTGCGGCAGAGGCCAGTTATTACCAATGTCGAGTCCACACTGCGTGAACCCTTTAGTATAGCCATGTACCCAAACGCACATCGTACCAAGTGCAACAATCATACCTCCGATAAGTTTCTTCATAATTTTAACCTCCAAAATATAATTTTGAGACTAATCATCTCATAAAGCAGGCTGAATTTTTCGCGCCAACTTCACGGCTTCACTTCCACATCAGGCAGAATATCAGTATGGAAGTAGAGCTTATAGTGGTATGGGTCGGTCATCGTACCAGTAATGTCCTCCACGACATACATCGTATAGGAATTCAGGTAAATATAATTTTTCTTATATGTATTAGGCCCAGTCTTGATGGTACACACCAGCTCGTTGGACGAGTTGTTCGTAATGGACATCAGGCCTTCCGCTTCGAGAATGACTTTATCCGTTCGAGCGTTGTAAACCGTGATATGCCGCTCCGTCTCAAAGTAGTTGGCCTGCTTCGAGATGTTCTTGTTGACCTTTTCAGCCTCTGAACACCCACACAGGCAGCCCACCAGCATCACTAGGCACATCACACAGCAAATAATACGATTTTTCATAATTCAATCTCTCCTTCATGTTTCAAAAGCCACCCTGCGGCAGCATACAAAAAGCTCCGAAGCGATACTGACGAGTAACAGTCATAGCCCATTACTTCCGACATTCTCAGATTTGGAGCCTGTCCACTGCGGTATATTGCAAAGTCAAGCGCTCTACGCATGGCCCTATCGATAGATTCCGACGATTGGCCATATTTATCTCCGAGCGCGGCACACAGAACCGTCAGATTGATTCGTCTGCGCTGCTGGATAAAGCCCATCGATTTCTCAAGCGCCTCTCCCAACATCTCAAACCCTACAGTCCCATCAGGTACGCCCAAATCCTTTAGAAAAACGCTCATTGTTTCTCTCATATGTAGGCCTCACTCTTTCACCATACTCCCTTTCCGCGTCTGGTCATCCGCCGGCCAGAACGTGTAAATATCATCAAACACCACCGGAATCTTCTTCTGAACCTCCAGCAACAGCGGACACATCAGCTCACGCATCTGAGGATGGGCCGCCACAGGAGTACGCAGCTTGAAGATATTGCGCCATTCACGGTAGTTGGCCGTCACCACGATCTCGGTCTTCAAACACAGCGGTAACACACAACGAGCCTGTTCGGGACGCATACCGTTAGCGATCATAAGCTTGTAGTCCTTTTCGGCATAGGTCATGGCTTCCAAGAACGCACTTTTGATCGTAACTTCGCTATCATTCAGTTCGCAATACTGCTCGCCACGAATATAAGAAGGCCAAATAAACGTCAGCTCCCCGCCAAACTTCTCCTTCGAGTAGTTGCAGTACCGTGTGCTCTCCTGTGCGAAGCTCGCAATGCGGTGCCGCACCAGCTCATTGGCAATGCCCCGGTCACAGGTAAACCGCACAGACAGCTGAGAATGCTCCAGCATAGCCTCATGCCCCTGCTTCACCAGAAAGCTCACCAGCTTCTTTGCCGACTCGCCATCCGGCGTGATCTTGTCTTCGCTCTTGTAGCAGACCCGGGCCACCCGCTCGATCTGCTGCAGCTCTTTGATGCCGCCCTCAGAAATATCAGTGAGGATTTCATACTTAGGTTCAACGATTTTCATAATTAAATCTCCTTTTCATCAGTGAATCAACCATTTCGAGCTGACTGAGGCTCTTTCCGTTGGCTCTTGCGACAACAATATTGATATTAAGATCTGTGCTTGGAATAATATACCCAAGATGCTCCATTCTTTTATGATCACAGGTAGAAACTTTAGGACAAACAGCGCACCTTCCAGCTAACTGAGTACAAGCTCCAAACGACTCATTCATGTAAAAACCTCCAGAATCGAGTTGAGCAACCAATTAAAACACTGCTTAAAAAATAAAGCGAGTCGGTGCAGCCAATATGCAGACTCTGATGGAATATCTCTTTCTTGACCCCGCAGTGCATAGTACAGCCATCGGTCAAATTTGCGAAACGAAATATTATTCGCCAAACACCATAGCTGAGCATCTTGATAGCTGATTTCATTGCGAATGCATTCCGTAGTTCTTAGCTGCGATGTTCTCGATGATGCAGCCGCGGAACTCACGAGCCTCGTCAAAGATACCGATGAAATAGTCTGCCTCGGAAAGCTTCTTGATGGACTCACCGAGATACCACAGAGCCTCATTCACGTTCGCCGGAGGGTTTCCCTCAAAATAGGTCGGGATGACCTCGAGTTCTTTATCGAAAACGGCTTCGGCGATCCGGTGGAGCTTATCGAAGGTCTTGCGGATGTCTTCCTCGCTCCGCTTGCGCATAGGGCAGCTGATAAATAACTTCTTCATGATTTCCTCCTTAGAACGGCAGGTCGTTTCCAGTCGCGGGCTCTGCCATGTTCACCTCAGGTGCAGCGTAGCGGGCAGCATACGGGTCAGAATCCACATCCTGCTCCACGTACATGACATCAGCATACAGGCTGAACTCACCCGGGTTGTTGCGCTTCTCCACGAGATTGCACAGGCAGTTGACGTTCTTGACACGGATGTAATCCAGCTGACCGACCATGTCGATGTCACAGAGCAGCTTCTTGCCGGTAGTAGTCACCCAGTAGACGTGCGGCGGCCACTTGGACTCCATGTTGACGTTGACCGGAACGAAATAGGTCGGCAGAAACGACTCATCATAGGTCTTTTCCGGATTCGGACGGGTCTGCTTGACCGTTACACCCATATCCATCAGATGATGCGCCATGTCTTCGGTCAGAACCAGATTGACCCGGCGCTTGTTGGAGCCGAAGCGGTCACGGCTGGGGTCGCCGCTGAAGTTGGTAGTAAAGATGAAGCGAGTATTCTCGATAGATACCTTCTGGCGTTTGTTAATCATAAATATCAGTCTCCTTTTTATCGTACATCAAAATTCTGCGCAGCTTCGTCCTGCACATCGTCCCACGGAATATCAGGCTTCTGCCAAGGCGGCAGCCCGGCATCATCGGAGGCAAAGCTATCAAAGTCTCCATACTCGGAGATCGCCTCAACGGCTTTTGTCGCCATCTTATCAAAATAAGACCGGTCGACAGTCTCTTCTAGATGCAGGTTATAGACCATCTCGCTTTCCAACCAGCGATAATCTTTCGCACCTGTCACAGAGTCATACTTGGTCTCACCGTTGTCTTTGGCACCGGCTTCTCTCACAAGCAGTGCGCCGCCGCATCCGGGTTTGATAGGGCAGAACTGGCCAACGCGCCCGACAAAAATATAATTGTGCTCTCCTTCGGCCAAGTCCTCGTTTTTGTCGAGGTAGATAGCGCCCTTCGACACCGATTTGGTCTCGCAGAGATCATTGAACACAATATCTTCGTGAGAGAAGAGCGTCTTAAATACATACGGAACCTGAAACTGAGTACCGGTGGCCGTCCACTCTCCGCCTTCCTTCTCGTTATCTCCCGGCACGTATCCATACCGAGCCTTGCAGTCAGCTGCGTCCATATACCTTGCAATGTAGACCGCATTGTTCACAAGGCACATCTTCTCGTAGGTAGCCTCATGCTCAAACTGGTAGCCGTACTTCTCTGCAAACTTCATGCAGAAGTCGATGATCTCCGGCGTAGCACCGGGGATCTTGATGGAGTCGGTCTTGATATGGGCAACCGTGAAACCGCGCTGCTGTACCTCATCCTGCAAAGTGCGCATAAACAAAGCGCCGCGCAGGGCGACAATGTTGTTCGCGTTCTTCGGATTACGGAACGGGTTATCGAAAGTCGCGCTGGTCAGACCGTACACCGAGTTGATGGCAATCTTCAGCGCCTGCGCCAATGCTTTCGCCTGTGCAGGGTCATCCAGATACTTGGCCAGCTTCCCGCCAAAGAGCTTCTTGGCCTTGTCGTACTCCTTATGTTTGACATAGATACGTACATCCATAAGGTCATTGAAGTTTTTGGTGTACTCACCAAAGTAGTTCATGGCGACCGCCGAGTGTGGATGAAGTGATGCCACATCCAGCAGCGCGACATTCCAGTACATGCCAGGTTCGGCATAGACATAGCCGCCCAAACCAAGGTCTGTTCCACGGAACATGTTGTGCATCCGGCCATCGTCGCCTTTGGTCCACTCGTAACCCGGGAAGGCATTGATGATGTTTTTGGACACCAAAATATCAGGCTCGACCTCGGTCAAAGCGTCCTGTTCTCCGGTCGCAAGGTCGGTGTAAACCAGCTTCGGGTGCTTTTCCTTGCCAAAGATGATGCGCGTGGTCAATGTGTTGGTCGTGTCGTTGACCGTCAGTCCGGCAATATCTGCCAGGATCTCCCGGGCTACAAAGTCTGCATGACGTGCGTTGAACACGGCTTCTGTTGCCAGAACGTCATTGTCGCAGTATTCCGCGACCTTGTCCCAAAGGCTTTTCGGCACGGGCTGGTCCCATGGTAAGCCGAGCTCTTGGTGATGGATGCCCAGCTCGATTTCAAACTTCTTCAGGCTCTGCTTTTTGGCAGAGAAGTCATAAATATCCGTGTAGGACAGGTTATACGCCTCGCCAAAGAAACCCGTGTGCTCGTTGATGATGCGGTTCGACAGCGCATAGAGCTGCTCTGTCGTCCACCCCAGCATGCAAGCCCAAAGCATATGATTGTCGTACTTGCGGTTATTAAAGCCGACGAGCCGGTAGTTTGTCAGTGCTTCGACCTCGCTGGCGGTAGGATTCACCATGCGATGAACCGGCTTATCCTCGCCTGCCAGTTTCCAGTTGATGAGGAAAAGGTTCGGAAAAACCTCACAGTCAAAGAACGCGATAGGGGCCTCCAAAATATCAGTCTCGCTCTTTGCTTCCTCTTTGGACTTGAAATGCATCTTTGCCACCGTCTTGACACAAATATCAGCCTGATTCGTGCTGCTTGCGGCAAAGAGCAGGATAGCATTGCGCATATCGTCCACATCATAGACCACGTTGCCCTCGTATGCCTCCTCCATGACATGGGCAATAAAATCCACATTCGGCTTCGTGTAAGGGCTGATTTCCTTGGCAAGCGCCTTTTTGATCAGTATCCTCAGATGCCTTTCGTTCTGGACCTGCTTTGCATCGACCATTTTTTCTCCCTTCAACGGCAGACCACTGCTGATAGAAGCCACCGAAATATCATTGCATTTCGACAGCTTTCTCCGCAGTGAAGATTTCCCGGTAAATACTTTGACTTCGATGTTTTCGTCGTAAATGCGGCTGAGCTTTGCAACATCGCCAGTGTAAATATAATGCAGATGGATTCCCGCACCGGATTTACTCAGCTCCGCATAAGTCCGGGGCCATTTGGATCTTCTTCAACATTTCCTTTTCAGCCTTGTAGTCCGTCCACTTCTCGTAAGCCACACATGCTCCGATGACTGCTGCATACAGTCCCAGAACAATACCGCTCCACTTAAAGCTGTCGC
>ERZ773130.679-NODE-679-length-39096-cov-8.093415_pt1 | contig 39096 bp, 43 predicted proteins | sample MGYA00511919_ERZ773130 | MGnify/ENA primary metagenome ERZ773130 (study PRJEB29015, sample SAMEA2737851) | human gut metagenome | biome: human gut; feature: human-associated habitat; material: faeces | place: China | collected 2012 ...
GTAACAACACCAGCGCCAACGGTACGGCCGCCTTCGCGGATTGCAAAACGCAGGCCTTGTTCGATTGCGATCGGGGTGATGAGTTCTACTTCCATCGTTACGTTATCGCCAGGCATTACCATTTCGGTGCCTTCCGGAAGTTCGGTTACGCCGGTTACGTCAGTAGTTCTGAAATAGAACTGCGGACGGTAGCCGTTGAAGAACGGGGTGTGACGGCCGCCTTCTTCTTTCGTCAGTACATATACTTCTGCTTTGAATTTGGTGTGCGGATGAATGCTGCCCGGTTTTGCAAGTACCTGGCCGCGTTCGATTTCTTTGCGGTCCACACCACGCAGCAGGCAGCCGATGTTGTCGCCGGCTACTGCTTCGTCAAGCAGTTTGCGGAACATTTCTACGCCGGTTACTACAGTGCTCTTCTTTTCTTCTTTCAGGCCTACGATTTCTACCGTGTCGCCTACTTTTACGCTGCCACGTTCTACACGGCCGGTTGCTACAGTACCGCGGCCGGTAATGGTGAATACGTCTTCTACAGGCATCAGGAACGGTTTGTCGGTTGCGCGTTCCGGAGTCGGGATGTATTCATCTACTGCGTCCATCAGTTCGATGATTTTCTTTTCGTATTCTGCGTCGCCTTCAAGTGCTTTCAGTGCGGAGCCTACTACGATAGGAATATCATCGCCGGGGAAGCCGTAGCTGGAGAGCAGTTCGCGTACTTCCATTTCTACCAGTTCGATGAGTTCCGGATCGTCTACCATGTCGGCTTTGTTCAGGAATACTACGATTGCAGGTACGCCTACCTGGCGTGCCAAAAGGATGTGTTCGCGGGTCTGCGGCATCGGGCCGTCAGCTGCGGATACTACCAGGATTGCGCCGTCCATCTGTGCTGCGCCGGTGATCATGTTTTTAACATAGTCGGCATGGCCCGGGCAGTCTACGTGTGCGTAGTGACGGTTTGCGGTTTCATATTCTACGTGTGCGGTGTTGATGGTAATGCCGCGTTCTCTTTCTTCAGGTGCTTTATCGATCATGGAGTAGTCCATGAATTCTGCGCCGCCGCGTTCTGCAAGAACTTTGGTAATAGCTGCGGTCAGGGTTGTTTTGCCATGGTCAACGTGACCGATGGTACCAATGTTAACATGGGGTTTTGTTCTTTCATATTTTTGCTTTGCCATTTATTGTATCCTCCTTAAACAGGTAATTTCTTAGGCCTGGGTGCCTTTGTTTTTAGCAATAATTGCTTCGGCAATATTTCTCGGAACTTCTTCGTAATGGTCAACTTCCATGGAGTAGTTGCCGCGACCTTGAGTTTTGGAACGCAGGTCGGTAGCATAACCGAACATTTCAGACAGCGGAACGAATGCATCAATAACCTGGGCACCATTGCGTGCTTCCATGCTGTTAATGCGGCCGCGGCGGGAGTTCAGGTCGCCGATAACATCGCCCATGTATTCTTCAGGAACGGTAACTTCTACTTTCATGTAAGGTTCAAGAATAACCGGGTCAGCTTTCAGTGCGCCAGCACGGAAGCCCATAGAACCGGCAATCTTAAATGCCATTTCAGAGGAGTCAACTTCATGGTAAGAGCCGTCGTAAACAGTTACGCCAACGTCTACCATCGGATAACCGGCAACTACGCCGTTTTCCATAGCTTCTTTAACACCTGCTTCAACAGGTCCGATGTATTCTTTCGGAATAGCACCGCCGACAACTTTGTTGTCGAATTTGAAGCCTTCGCCGGGTTCCAGCGGAGTGAGTTCCAACCAGCAGTGACCATACTGGCCTTTACCGCCGGACTGACGAACGAACTTGCCTTCAGCCTTAACGGATTTGCGGATGGTTTCACGGTAAGCAACCTGCGGGTTACCTACGCTGCAGCCAACGTGGAATTCACGGAGCAGACGGTCAACGATAATATCGAGGTGAAGCTCGCCCATGCCGGAGATAATGGTCTGAGCGGTTTCAGGGTCGGTACGTACGCGGAAGGTCGGGTCTTCTTCAGCGAGTTTCTGCAAAGCAATGCCCATTTTTTCCTGGTCAGCCTTGGTTTTCGGTTCAACTGCTACGGAAATAACAGGATCCGGGAATACCATGGATTCGAGAATGATAGGAGCTTTTTCATCGCAGAGGGTGTCGCCGGTAGTAGTATCTTTCAGGCCAACTGCTGCAGCGATATCACCTGCGTAAACCTTTTCGATTTCCTGACGGTGGTTAGCATGCATTTGCAGGATACGGCCGATACGTTCGCGTTTGCCCTTAGTGGAGTTATATACATAGGAACCGGATTCAAGAGTACCGGAATATACGCGGAAGAATGCGAGTTTACCTACATACGGGTCAGTCATGATTTTGAATGCGAGAGCTGCAAACGGTTCTTCATCACTGGACGGGCGTTCATCTTCTTCACCGGTTTCCGGGTTAACGCCTTTGATGTGAGGAATGTCGGTAGGAGCCGGCATGAATGCAACAATTGCATCAAGCAAAGGCTGAACGCCTTTGTTTTTATAAGAAGAACCACAGCAAACCGGAGTCATTTTGCAGGCAATGGTTTGTTTGCGGATGCCTGTCATGATTTCTTCTTCGGTGAGTTCTTCGCCTTCAAGATATTTCATCATCAGGTCGTCATCGCTTTCAGCAACTGCTTCGATAAGAGCCTGACGGTATTCTTCGGCTTTTTCCTTCATATCTTCCGGAATTTCAACGAATTCTTCGTCTTTGCCGAGTTTATCGCCATAAACGATAGCTTTCATTTTAATAAGGTCAACCATGCCTTCGAAAGTATCTTCATAGCCGATAGGAAGCTGGATAGGCACTGCATTAGCACCAAGGCGCTCTTTCATCATTTGAACTACGTTGTAGAAGTTCGCGCCTGTAATATCCATTTTGTTTACATAAGCCATACGAGGTACGCTGTATTTATCAGCCTGGCGCCATACGGTTTCAGACTGAGGTTCAACGCCGCCTTTGGCACAGAAAACTGCAACAGAGCCGTCAAGGACACGCAGAGAACGTTCAACTTCTACAGTGAAGTCAACGTGGCCCGGGGTATCAATGATGTTGATACGGTGGCCTTTCCAGTGGCAGGTTGTAGCAGCCGAAGTAATGGTAATACCACGTTCTTTTTCCTGTTCCATCCAGTCCATGGTAGCAGCGCCTTCATGGGTTTCGCCGATTTTATGAACGCGGCCGGTATAGAACAGAATACGTTCGGTCGTGGTGGTTTTACCGGCATCGATGTGAGCCATGATACCGATATTTCTTGTTTTCTCAAGTGGAAATTCTCTGCCCACTTTTTCGTCCTCCCTCTAATAAAAATCAGGGTTCTGGTTAAATTACCAGCGGTAATGAGCAAACGCTTTGTTTGCTTCAGCCATCTTATGGGTATCTTCGCGTTTTTTAACAGCAGCGCCGGTACCGTTGGCGGCATCCATAATTTCGCCGGCAACGCGTTCGCACATGGTTCTTTCACCACGCAGGCGGGAGTAATTTACCAACCAGCGGATACCAAGAGTGGTTTTGCGGTCAGCACGTACTTCTACCGGAACCTGGTAGTTTGCGCCACCTACGCGGCGGGCACGTACTTCGAGGAGCGGCATAACATTTTTCATAGCCGCGTCAAATACTTCAAGGGGATCTTTGCCGGTTTTAGCGCGGACAAGATCAAAAGCATCATATACAATGCGTTCTGCAACGCCTTTTTTGCCATCAAGCATGATTTTGTTGATGAATCTGGTTAATAATTTGGAGCCATACACCGGATCCGGCAGTACGTCTCTTTTAGTAACAGGGCCTTTTCTAGGCATGTGTTTCCCTCCTTAATCATTTCGTGAAATCAGTTAATACTGCTTATTTTTTTGCTTTAGCACGTTTAGCGCCGTATTTGGAACGGCCCTGGCTGCGGTTAGCAACGCCAGCAGTATCAAGTGCACCACGAATGATATGGTAACGCACGCCCGGAAGGTCTTTTACCCTTCCGCCTCTAATAAGAACAACGCTGTGTTCTTGCAGATTGTGACCGATACCCGGAATATATGCGGTAACTTCGATGCCGTTGGTTAAACGGACACGAGCAACCTTACGCAGAGCAGAGTTAGGTTTTTTAGGGGTTGTGGTATAAACCCTGGTGCAAACGCCGCGTTTCTGCGGGCATTCTTTCAATGCCGGAGCGGTAGATTTTTCAATTGCAACCTGTCTGCCTTTGCGGACTAATTGGTTAATTGTAGGCATATCGGCACCTCCTTCCCGAATAATTAGATTTGAATGATTATAAAAACTCCCGACTGGCGGAAGTCCCTATCAGTCTTTAAGCACCGCGGCGGCAGCAGCCCCAACGTGAATGCCGCATGCTTTGCCAAGTTCGTGCATCGAATCCGCGGTTATTACTTTTACACCGGCGGCTTCGCAGCTTTCCAAAAGCGGGCGGCTTATGCGGATATCGGCATCGGCTGCGACAAATACCAGCTTTGCCGTCCCCTTTTCAACCGCTTTTGCCGTTTGTTTAACACCAACGACATGTTTAGTTGCTTCTGTTAATTGCTTCAGCATCTGGCTGTTCCTCCTGAAAAAGGGCATAACTGTTCCGTGATACTGATATATTGTACCATTACAAAAAAGGCTTGTCAATATTTTTTGCAACTTTTTTGCAGGCCTCAGCGCCCATTTTATGGGCTTCTTTCTTTACACGTCGCCTTGTGTTTCAAATGGCGTTTTTGTTATATTCTTTACACATAAAAATGCCTGTTTTACGCTTTTTTTCACAATTCCGCCGCAAAAATTTTAAGCGGTAAAAGCAAAAAACAAATAAAAAACTTTAAATTTTCTTAAATTTCAGGTCAATTCAAAAGGGCTGGCGCCCAAATATTTTTTAATTTTTCAAAATTACATCTGGCATTTGCCGGGCTTGTTGAAGGCATTGCCAAAATTTCCACGCCGTTTATGCTGTTTGTACGGCAATATTTTTTTAAAGCAGCATAGGCTTTGCCGCCGTTGCAGCAAATGCGCTTAATTTTAGGATGACATACAATAAAACCGGCCAAATCATTATATTCCTCATCGCGTATTGCCGAATCGAGGCTGCCTTCACGGCGGCAGAACGCCAGAACATCCCACAGGGCAACATTGCTGCGCAGCAGCAAGGCCTTGCGCTCCTCATAATCGTCAAGCATTTTGCCATTATTAAAAATTTCTGCCATTAAACGCCAAAAGCGGTTATTTTTATGCCCGTAATACTGCTGCAGCTCCAGCGAGCGTTCACCCGGCATTGAGCCTAATATTAAAATTGTGCAACCAGCATTTTCTACCGGCGCAAAGCACTTGCAAATATCACTCATTATTTTCACCCTCCAAATATATGGAAGCGTTTTTAGTTTTTATAATTTCAATACAGGCGCCCATCTTTTGCCAGCACTTAATATTACTGTTATGCTGCCCGCGCAGTTTCGATTCCATATTCTGCGGCACATAAATTTTTATTTTGCTCCTGCCTGCATTAACCAGCGCCATAATTTGCGGCATAAGTTCGTTTCTAAGCACCATACTTTTCACTATCTCGCCAAAAGCGGGATGAAAAGGGCCTGCCACAATATTTCCGGGTCTGCACAATTCGTCATCCGGCTGTAAGCCGATGCGGATAACATTAATGCCGTTACCGGTAAATTTCTGCAAGGCTGCTGCACAAAGCTCTGCGGCGGCTTCCACGCCAAGCGGAGTAAACTTTCCGCTGCGGTACGTTTCTTCAAGCGGAGTATCTTTAATTACCAAAAGCGGATAAAGCCTTACCATATCCGGTTTTAGGGCAATGCTTTCCGCAATAGTATCCATAAAGCTTGCCGCCGTTTGCCCGGGCATGCCGCACATAAGCTGCAAGCCTGTTTTAAAACCATGTGCGCGCAAAAGTTCAACGGCCTTGGCAACACTTGCCGCATTATGTCCACGCCCTGCCAGATCCAAAACGCTGTCATCCAAAGACTGTACGCCCAGTTCCACCGTGCTTACATTATGCTTTTTTAAAAGAGCCACCCTTTCTTCATCTATATAATCCGGCCGCGTCGATAAGCGCACGCTGCCAATGATGCCCTCCTGTAAAAGTTTATCAACCGGCTTGAAAAGTTCTTCCTGCAAATTCATATCAAGGCCTGTAAAAGAACCGCCGTAAAAAGCAGCTTCGTTTTCTTTGCCCGGTTTAATCCATTGTAAATATTTTTCTATCTGCTGCCGCACTGCTTCTGCCGATGCCGTTTTTTGCCCGCTGATTTTCTTCTGGTTGCAAAAAACGCACTGATGTGGGCAGCCCGCGTGCGGAATAAAAATTGGAATAATGCTCATAACTTTACCTTTCATTGTATTCTTACCTGCATTATATTCTGCTGCCGCCGCATCGTCAATACGGCAATTGCAAGCCCCGTTTATATATGTTAGAATAGCAGGTACAAAATAACATAAAGGATGAATTTTTATGGGTTATTTATATCTTGCTTTGGCAATAAGCCTTGAACTTATCGGCACAACCTGCCTTAAATATTCCGAAGGATTTACCAAACTTTACCCATCGCTTGCAACGCTTGCCGCTTACGGGTTATGCTTTTATTTATTTTCCAAATCGCTTTTATACCTGCATTTAAGCATTGCTTATGCAATATGGTGCGCCATAGGCATTGTAGCGGCAACGCTGATTTCAGTTTTTCTTTTTAATGAAGCACTTTCTCCGGCAGGCTATTTTGCCATTGCCCTTATTGTGGCAGGCGTTATAATTTTAAACCTTTTCGGCCCGGCGCACTAAACAAAATTTAATTAAGGCATACAAAAAACGGTTTCAGGTAATCAGCCCGAAACCGTTTTACTTTATTTTTTAAGTTTTTCCAAAGCACTTTTTGCAGCGTGCTGCTCAGCTTCTTTTTTGCTGTGCCCTATACCTTTGCCGATAACCCTGCCTGCAACCGAAACAACAGTCGTAAACGACTTGTTATGCTCCGGCCCGCTGGAATCAATCAGTTCATAGGTAATTTCCACATCGCCGTCTTTTTGAACTACTTCCTGCAAACGTGTTTTATAATCGGAATAAATTCCGTGTTCGCAAATAAAATCAAGTTCCTGCTTCATCAGGCCCAGCAAAAATTTTTCTGCGGAGGCAAGCCCCTGGTCGATATAGTATGCACCCAAAACCGACTCAAAAGCATCTGCCAGGATAGAAGCCCTGTTGCGTCCGCCGGAAAGGTCTTCGCCTTTGCCGAGGCGCAGGTACTTGCCGAGAGAAATTTTATGCGCATACTGTGCCAGTGAAGTTTCACAAACAATGTGGGCACGCAGCTTGGTAAGTTCACCTTCATTAAGTTTTGGAAAGTTTTTGTACATATAGGTGCTGACGATAATACTTAAAACAGAATCGCCCAAAAATTCAATGCGTTCATTGTGTTCCGGGCGCGGCTGCTCTTTAGCCTCATGGGCATAGGAAGTATGTGTCAGCGCCGTATTTAAAATATCTAAATTATTCATGGTAATTCCAAGCTGCCTGCAAAACTCAAGCAGCTCTTCCTTACGCTTACTTTGCATAGCAATCACCGTTTCTGTGCTTATGCCTTATATTTTTTCAGAAGAATGCATGCATTGTGGCCGCCAAAGCCGAAGTTGTTGGAAAGTGCAGCTCTTACTTCTGCTTTGCGGGCAACATTAGGCACATAGTCAAGGTCAAGGCCTTCTTCAAGGTCGGGGTCTTCGTAGTTAATAGTAGGCGGAACAACGCTGTTATCAATGGTTAAAGCGGTTGCAATGGCTTCAACGCCGCCAGCTGCACCAAGGAGGTGGCCGGTCATGGATTTGTTGGAGCTGATCATCATTTTATAAGCATGGTCGCCAAAAATTTTCTTGGCTGCCAGAGTTTCGTTCAGGTCATTTCTGTGGGTAGAAGTGCCGTGAGCGTTGATATAATCAACTTCGTCCGGGCTGATGCCTGCATCTTTAATGGCAAGTTCCATGCATACAGCCGGCATTTCGCCGCTCGGGTCCGGAGCAGTAATATGGTAAGCATCGGCAGTCATGCCGTAGCCTGCAACTTCTGCATAGATATGCGCGCCGCGTTTAAGTGCATGTTCAAGTTCTTCAAGAACAAGCACGCCAGCGCCTTCGCCCATAACAAAGCCATCTCGTTTTTTATCAAACGGGCAGGATGCTTTTTCGGGGTGTTCGTTATTGGTGGAAAGAGCTTTCATGTTTCCGAAGCCTGCTACTGCCAGCGGGTTAATAGCAGCTTCGCTGCCGCCTGCCATCATAATATCGGCATCGCCGTACTGAATGATTCTGAAAGCTTCGCCAACACAGTGGGTACCGGTTGCACATGCGGTTACAATAGCCATGTTGGGGCCTTTAAAGCCAAGAGCAATGGAAATCTGGCCTGCCGGCATATTCGGAATTTCCATAGGAATAAAGAACGGGCTGATTTTGGACGGGCCTTTTTCAACAAATTTCATGGTCTGTTCCAGGTAAGTATGCATGCCGCCAATACCGCTGCCTACGCAAACGCCTGCTCTTACAGGGTCAATGCTTTCAAGGTCAAGCTTGGCATCTTCAACAGCCATTTTTGCTGCAGCAACCGCAAACTGGGTAACGCGGTCCATGCGTTTGCCTTCTTTTTTATCGCCGTATTTGGAAAAATCAAAATCCTTTACTTCACCGGCTATTCTTGTGCCGTATTCGCTGGCATCAAACTGGGTAATCGGGCCTACGCCGGATTTACCTGCAACCAGATTGTTCCAAAATTCATCTTTGCCGATACCGATAGGGGTAATAGCACCTACACCGGTTATAACAACTCTTCTCTTCAAAACAAATCACCTCAAATTTAAATTTTTTCTATATCTTCTTTCAGCCTTCTGAAAATTTCTTTAACAGGCAGAATTTCCTTAATCTTCCACATATTTGCACCGGTGAAAACAAGACCGGTTTCCACATCGCCCTGCTGCGCGCGGGTTAACGCCCTGATGATGCAGAAGCTGCGGGAGCAATGCTTGAGGCAGGCGTCGCAGGTTGTAGGACGCGGCGGATTGCCGTCAAGAACCTTTTGTGCAAACGGATTTAAAATTGCGCGGCCCTTATAACCAACCGGGCTGTCAATCTGCACAACATCTTCCTTAGTCATTTTAAGATAAAATTCCTTCAGAGCAGGAGCGCCGTTGGATTCTTCACTGGCAGCAAAGCGGCTGCCCATTTGTACGCCGCTGGCGCCAAGCTTCAGAAGTTCGGCTACATCAGCACCGCAAACAGCACCGCCTGCGGCAATAACCGGAATTTTTACAGCTTTAATAATATCCGGCAGAATAGTTTTGATAGATTCCTGCGTGCCCAGATGGCCGCCTGCTTCCGTACCTTCAACAACAATTGCCGAAGCGCCGAGCTTTTCGGAAATTTTAGCCAGCTTTACGGAAGAAACAATAGGAACAACTGCTACGTTGTAGGCGCGGCCGATGGCGAAAATATCTCTTGAAAAACCGGCGCCGGCAACAAGCAAATCAACTTTTTCTTCAGCTGCTGTTGTAATAAGGTCCGCAAAAGCGCGTGCTGCCACCATAGCATTAATGCCAATCATGCCTCTGCCTTCGCTCAGTTTTCTCGCAAGGCGGATTTCCTGGCGCAGTTCATCAAGCTCAAGACCGGACGCAGCTACAAGGCCTACGCCGCCTTCTCGTGCTACAGCACCTGCAAGGCGCGCAGTCGAAAGCCTGATGGCCATGCCTCCCTGAAATATTGGCATTTCAGCTACTTTATCACCTATTTTAAGCACTGGTAATTTCAACAAATATCCCCCATTTCTGGTTAAGATGCAACTTTTAAAACTTGGCAGGGAGGCTTAATGCCTCCCGCCAAACTGCGGATAAATTATTTTTCTTCATCCAACATTTTAACTGCGTCCGCAACAGTGCGGATTTTTTCTGCTTTTTCGTCAGGAATTTCAACGCCGAATTCCTCTTCGAAAGCCATGATTAATTCAACGATGTCAAGAGAGTCAGCGCCCAAATCGTCGATGAAGGAAGATTCCATTTTTACTTCTTCCGGGTCAACACTCAACTGTTCTACGGTGATGTTTTTAACTTTGTCGAAAGTGCTCATTACGATTCACCTCCTTCCAAGGTAGTTTGATAATACATTATTACATTACCATACCGCCGTCGACATGTAAAGTCTGGCCGGTTATATAAGCGGCATTATCGCTCACAAGGAACAGTACCGCTTTGGCAATATCCTCAGGCTCACCCAGGCGGGCAAGCGGAATAGAAGCTTCCATGGCAGCAACAACTTTTTCGGAAAGAACGCTGGTCATATCGGTTTTGATAAAGCCGGGGGTAACAGCGTTAACCCTGATGCCGCGGGCAGCCATTTCTTTAGCAACGCTGCGGGTAAAGCCCAGAATGCCTGCTTTGGCAGCGGCATAGTTGGCCTGGCCTGCATTGCCCATTAAAGCAACAACGGAGCTGATATTTACAATTGCGCCGCTGCGCTGTTTTGCCATATATTTTACAGCTGCTTTGGTGCAGTTGAACACACCTTTAAGGTTGGTATTGAGAACAGCGTCCCAATCTTCTTCTTTCATGCGCAGAAGCAGGGTATCGCGGGTAATGCCGGCATTATTAACAAGAATATCAATACGGCCGAGTTCTTTAACCACTTTATCTACCATTTCAGCGCAAACTTCGGTTTGGGAAACGTCGCCCTGCACGAGAATGGCTTTTCTGCCCATTTTTTCAATTTCAGCAGCAACTGCTTCAGCAGCAGCGGTGCTGCCTGCAAAATTAACGGCTACATCTGCGCCGTTTTCGGCAAGCAAAAGCGCAATTGCTTTGCCAATACCGCGGGATGCCCCGGTAACTAAAGCTACTTTGCCTTCTAACAGCATTTTAACGGACCTCCTGGAAATAAGCAAGTGTTTTTGCAAGGCTTGCTTCATCTTCTACGTTAAGGGAAGTTACGGATTTGTCAATTTTCTTGTTAAAGCCGCACAGAACTTTGCCCGGGCCAACTTCAACAAAAGTATCTACGCCGCCGGCAATCATTTTTCTTACGCCGGTTTCCCAAAGCACAGGCATAGCAGCCTGACGGATTAAGGATTCTTTAATAACCTCTGCTTTTGTTACTTCTTCGGCGTTAACGTTTGCCATAACGGGGATTTTAGCATCGTGGAAAGTGATGGTTTTAAATACTTCTGCCAGACGGTCGGAAGCAGGCTGGAGCAGAGTGCTGTGGAAAGGAGCGCTTACCGGCAGGAGAACTGCGCGTTTTGCACCGGCTTCTTTCAAAGCAACAAGAGCTTTATCCACTGCGCCAACGGCACCGGCAATTACAACCTGGCCGGGGCAGTTAAAGTTTACTGCCTGTACTGCTTCGCCGCATTCAGCTTCCACGCTGCGGCAGATTTCAACAATTTTATCGCTGTCCATGCCAAGTACGGCAGCCATGCTGCCTTCGCCTACAGGAACAGCTTCCTGCATGAACTGGCCTCTTTTGCGTACAATGCGTACGGCATCTGCAAAATCAAGTGCTTCTGCCTGCACTAGTGCGGAATATTCACCCAGGCTGTGGCCTGCTGCAATTTCGCAAGTTACGCCGTTTTCGGCAAGAACTCTTGCGCAGGCAACGCTGGCAGTTAAAATTGCCGGCTGGGTATTAAAAGTAAGGCGCAGCTGGTCTTCCGGGCCTTCAAAGCACAGTTTGCTGATGGAAAAACCGAGTGCTTCGTCAGCTTCTTCAAAAGTCCTGCGTGCGCAGGCATAGTTTTCGTACAAATCTTTGCACATGCCAACGCTCTGGGAGCCCTGGCCGGGGAAAATAAATGCTACTTTACTCATTAACATAGCCTCTCTTTCGCCAATTATTTACACCATTTAAGAACAATACTGCCCCAGGTAAGGCCTGCGCCGAAAGCAACAAGCAGCAGGTTGTCGCCTTTTTTCATGGCATGCTGGTCCTGCATTTCCGTAAGAGCGATAGGAATGCATGCTGCGGAAGTATTACTGTATTTATCAATATTTACCCAAACTTTATCCATCGGCATTTTAAAATGCTTGGCAGCGGACTGAATGATGCGGATATTGGCCTGGTGCGGTACCAGCATATCAATATCTTCATTGGTCAGGCCGGCCTGTTCGAGGGATTTTTTAGCCGTTTTGCCCATAATTTTTACGGCGAACTTAAATACTTCGTTGCCGTTCATATGTACGGTATGTTCTTTGGCGTCAACGGTTTCGTGGCTGGCAGGTTTTCTGCTGCCGCCTGCGGGCTGCATAAGGTGAATGCTGCCTGCGCCGTCACTGCCAAGGTCAAGGCCCAAAATGCCGTAGCCTTCTTCAACCTCGCCAAGTACGGCTGCGCCTGCGCCGTCGCCAAACAGTACGCAGGTATTGCGGTCTTCCCAGTTCAAAATACGGGAAAGTGTTTCCGCACCGATTACAAGGGCTTTTTTATAAACGCCGCTGGCAATCATCTGCGCAGCAACGCTTACACCGTAAACAAAGCCCGTGCAGCCTGCGGAAAGGTCAAACGCAGCTGCGTGAGTTGCCCACAGTCTGTCCTGCACAAGGCAGGCGGTGGAAGGATATACACCGTAATCAGGCGTAGCGGTTGCAACAATAATAAGGTCAATGTCGGCAGGGGCAACACCGGCATCTTCCAGTGCACGCCTTGCGGCGATAAGGGCCATGTCGCTTGTAGCCTGTTCAGGAGCCGCAATATGGCGGGTTCTGATGCCTGTGCGCTGCACAATCCATTCATCGCTGGTATCAACCATTTTTTCAAGGTCATGGTTGGTCAAAATCTTGCTGGGAAGATAGCTGCCTACACCCAGAATACCAACTTGTTTTACAGCTTTAGTCATGTATTTATCCTCGTTTCTTTATTTTTCTTCGTCTTTGATGACAATTTCAGCAATATGTTTTACCACGTCACGCTCGGCAAAGTTAATGGCTACCCTTACCGCACTGGTAATGGATTTTGCCTTGCTGTTGCCGTGGCAGATGATAAACGGGGCCTTAACGCCCAAAAGCAGCGCACCGCCGTATTCCGTAACGTCAGCACGTTTTTTTAAGGCTTTCATTGTCGGCAGAAGCAAAAGCCCGCCGAGTTTTGCCATTAAGCCGCCTTTGGAAATGGCGTCTTTTATTACTACCATTATAGCACTTGCAAGCCCTTCTGCAAACTTTAAAACAACATTGCCCACAAAGCCGTCGCATACAACAACATCAACGGTGCCTTTGTTAATATCGCGGCCTTCAACGTTGCCGATAAAGTTAATGTGCGGTTCTTCTTTCAGCAGCGGGTAAGTTGCCAGAGCCTGCTCGTTGCCCTTGGTTTCTTCTTCGCCGATATTCAAAAGCCCTACGCGGGGTTTATCAACACCAAACATCAGCTCCGAATAAACGCTGCCCATCAGTGCGCTCTGCACCATGTGTTCCGGTTTGGCATCAACTTTGGCGCCGCTGTCCAGAAGCACCGTAGTGCCGGTAAGGTTCGGAATCGGCGTTGCAATAGCCGGGCGCTCAATGCCTTTAATGCGCCCAAGGTAAAACAGCGCAGCCGCAACAGCCGCACCGGTACTGCCTGACGATACCAGAGCATCGCATTTTTTCTCGCGCAAAAGGCGGGTTGCCACAACAATAGAAGAATTCTTCTTTGTTTTTACGGCAATGGAAGGGTGCTCGTCCATTCTTACAACTTCCGTTGCCGGACAAATGCTGAGCCTGCTGTCCGTATCGGCTTTGTATTCGCGCAGCAGGTTCTCGATGGTTTCCGGGTCACCTACCAGCACAATTTCACAGTTAAATTCTTTTACAGCCTGTACCGCTCCAAGCACAAGTTCTTTCGGGCCATAGTCCGTTCCCATTACATCAAGCGCGATTTTCATATGCCTGTGTCGTCCTTTCGTCCGGGCAGGGTACAATTATAAATTTTGCCCGGAATACTTCCTCATTATTATTTCTTATTTTAACCCAAATTATATATTTATTAAGCTCCCTGCGGATAACCTCTGCCTTTGCCACCAGCGTAGCCCCTGCGTATACGGGCACTTTATACTTAACATTGCCCACACCGGTAAGAGCCGCTTCGGCATCAACAACTGCCAGCGCCAGGGTATTTGCCATGGCAAACATGTAATAGCCTCTTGCCACGCCTGTTTTTTCCAATACCATATCAGGAGTTATTTTCAGCATGGAAATGCCGGAATGATTAAGTTCCAGGTCAATCAGGTCACCGACAATATCTTTTTTGTCAATGGCTTTCAGCTTTACCTGCGCGTTCTCGGCCATCTGGCGCGTGCGCTCGCGCAGTTCCGGGATGTTAAGGCTGAGCCTGTCCAAACGGATAGTCTGAATGCTGACCGCCAGATTTTTAGCAAGCTGCTCATCCGTTAAAAAAGGGTTTCTTTGCAGCATTTTAAACAAGCGCTCATGCCGTATTACTTTTTTAGCAGAATTCATAACATCACCTTATTTTAATACCTACTCCTAATATCTGGATTTATTATAATAGTACAAATAAAAAAAAGCAAGCAAAATTTTTTACCTGCTTTTCATCCTTAAAACGGCAAAATAAAAAGAGGCCGCAAAGCCCCTTTAACAAATATCCGGTTAAAAGCAAAAACCCCCAAGCCTGAGGCTTAGGGGGTATTTTTTACTCAGCGTCTTTTGCTACAACCTGTTTACCATTGTAGTAACCACATTCGGGGCAAACACGGTGCGGCATTTTCATTTCGTGACATTGCGGGCATTCAACTAAGCCGGGAGCAGTAAGCTTCCAGTTTGCACGGCGGGAATCACGGCGCGCTTTAGACATTTTTCTTTTTGGTACTGCCATTGTTGGTACACCTCCTCAAGCTGTAAGGCAAAATTTAATTTTTGATGAATTGCTTTAATGCCGCCAGTCTGGGATCAACCGAAGTTGTATCACAGCCGCAGTCGCCTTCATTTCTGTCAGCCCCGCAGACCGGACACAGCCCACGGCAATCTTCCCTGCAAAGTGCTTGCAAAGGAACTGCCAAAAGGAGGCTCTCTCGAACAGACTCTGTTATATCAAGCAGATCTGATTCATAGATAAAAGCATCATTTTCAATGTTTTCTGCTCCTGCCGGATAAAATTTTTCAACCACCTGGGCGTTCAGCTTTTCGGTGTAAACCTTAAGGCAGCGTCCGCAGGTGCGTTCAATTTCCGTTGCTGCTTCGGCCTTGAGCAAAATTACATCGCCCGCATTTTCAACCATACCTTTTAAAACAACAGGCGCGGTAATTTTTAAATCGGCTTCTGTAATTCCCAGCTCGTCAGGCGTCAGTTCATACGAAAATTCTTTGCTTCCGACAAGTCTTTTTTTGATTTCTGCGACATTTATTTTTATCATATTTCACCAATCGTATCAATTATAGCTATGTGAAGCTGCTTTGTCAAGTAATAGTTATCGCCCGCGGGCTTACAATTTTATAATGCGGCGGCAGATATTTACAGTGTCGCGCGCAATTACAAGCTCCTCGTTGGTAGGAATTGCAAAAATTTTTACCTTTGCGCCGTCAACATTAATTTCCTGGTTTCTGCCGCGCGCCTTGTTTTTCACAGAGTCGATACCGGTACCGAGATACTCCAGCCCTTCGCAGATTTTCTCGCGCATGGAAGAAGAATTCTCACCCAGACCTGCTGTAAACACAATGGCGTCCACGCCGCCCATCGCCGCCGTATAAGCGCCGATATATTTTTTTACGCGGTAAGCAAAAACGTCAATCGCCAGCTGGCTGCGTTCATCGCCGCGGTGCGCCGCGCTTTCCAAATCCCTGAAATCGCTGGAAAGCCCGCTGATGCCCAAAACGCCGCTGCGGCGGTTCAGGTATTCGTCAATCTGCTCGGCATCCATATTTTCTTTAACAATTAAAAAGGGAATAATCGCCGGGTCAATCTCGCCGGAGCGCGTGCCCATAACAAGCCCGTCCAGCGGAGTATAGCCCATGCTGGTATCAATGGATTTGCCGTATTTAACAGCCGCCACGCTGGAGCCGTTGCCCAGATGGCAGGTAATAATGCGGTAATCCGAAACTTCTCCGCCCATCATTCTGGCGGCTTCCTGCGCCACATATTTATGCGAAGTGCCGTGGAAACCGTAACGGCGCACGCCGTATTTTACATACAGTTCATAAGGCAGGCCGTATAAATAGGCTTTTTCCGGCATGGTCTGATGAAACGCCGTATCGAAAACAACAACCTGCGGCACCTGCGGCATTAACGCCATGCAAGCCTTAACGCCGTTTAAGTTGGGCGGGTTGTGCAGCGGCGCAAGCTCGGCGCAGGCAGCAATGCCTTCAAGCACATCCGGCGTTACAAGCACAGAATCAGAAAAACGTTCGCCGCCGTGAACAACACGGTGCCCTACAGCGTCAATTTCGCTCATGCTTTTAATAACGCCGTAATCGGGATTTACCAGTGCGTCCACCGCCAGCTTTATGCCAAAGTTGTGGTCGGGCACGTCGATGTTGATATCAACCGTGTATTTTCCTTCCGGAGTATGCTTTAAAACAGAACCGTCCATGCCGATACGCTCAATCAAGCCTTTGGCCAGCACCTTTTCGCCGTTCATATTTATAAGCTGGTATTTAATTGAAGAACTGCCGCAATTAACAACAAAAACAATCACAGTATTCACCCCTAAAATTAGTTTTGCACTTCCGGGTAAATTTTAATATACTATTAGTATACACTATTTGACATTTAACCGCCAGTAAAACTTTCTGAGGTGAACCTATGAAAAAATCTATCGGCGTTATAGCCGAATACAATCCCTTTCACAACGGGCATTTGCTGCACCTTACCGAAGCGCGCCGCCTTGCCGGAGGCGATTTGCCCGTTATTGCCGTTATGAGCGGCAGCGTTGTGCAGCGCGGCGAACCTGCCTTCTGCAATAAATGGGCGCGGGCGCAGATGGCCGTGCAAAACGGCGCAGACCTTGTACTGGAACTGCCTGCCGTATTTTCGTGCCGCAGCGCGGAATTTTTTGCTGCAGGCGCAGTGCAGCTTTTAGCAGCGACAGGAATTACGGGTTACCTCGCTTTCGGTGCGGAAACCGCAGAAACACAAACGCTTGCAGCTGCCGCCCACTTCATCAACACTCATCAGGAAGAACTGCACGCGATTATAAAAAGCGGCGCGTCTTACGCCGCAGCCCAGTCCACGCTTTTGCAAAATGCAGGCTTTACTTTTACCGCTGCGGAAGCAAACGATATTTTGGCGCTGGAATACTGCCGCTGCCTGCAAAAATACGCGCCGCAAATTGCGCCGCTTGTTATACGCCGCTGCGGTGCAGGCTACAACAGCAGCGATATAAGCGCTGAATATGCCAGTGCCAGCGGCATACGCGCGGAATACGCCGCAGCAGGGCTTTCCGGCAGAATTTTAAACCAAATCCCGGAATCCAGCCATAAACTACTGGAAACGCTCCATTCTTTAAATTTGCTTGGCTGGAATGCAGAAAAACTCGACGCGCTTGTTTTATACAAGCTCTGCATGCTTACGGAACAGCAAATTGCCGCTGCCTGCGAATGCACCGAAGGCCTTGAACACCGCTTAAAAGCAGCAGCTGCCTGCCCGGATATGCAAAGCGTTGTAAGCAGCGTAAGCAGCAAACGCTATACAAAATCGCGCATCCGCCGCCTGTTAATGCAGCTTTTGCTTGGCAATGACAAAACCATTTTTACCGAAGCCAAACCACAATACCTGCGCGTGCTGGCCTTTAACAGCCGAGGGCGCAGCCTGCTTGCACAAATGCGCAAAACAGCCTCGCTGCCGGTTATTACCAAAATAGGCCGCAATTTTAAGAACTGCCTTACCGGCGATGCCGAAAAAGACGAACTTATTATACGCCAGCTGCAAACGGATATTAACGCCGCCAACCTTTTGGCGTTACTGCAAAGCCGCACCCAAAACTACTGCCAAACCTATAACAGCGATTTTTTAATGCAGCCTTTTCAGCAGGCCTGACAAAAAAACAAAGCCGCTTACCCGTAATGGTAAACGGCTTAAATTTTTGCCTGATTATTTTTCTTCTTCGTCGTCCTGAATTTCATCGCCGTAATATTCCTGCGGCGCTGCAAGTTTGCGGCGTTCGTCGTTAACGGAATTGCGGTTATCGTTCAGACCCTGCAGGGCAGACTGCAAATTGCCGCTTAAATATGCCAGCATATCGTCGGCATATTGCAGCACATCCATTTTTACGCGCTCTGCATAAGCGTCTGCTTCTTCCTTAACTTCCTGTTCATGGCGCAAAGCCGTATTTTTAATATCTTCGGCAAAAGCCTGTGCCTGCTGAACAACTTCTTCCTGGCGTACAAGGCGTTCTGCTTCCGCCTTGGCAATTTCCACAATGCGTTCCGCCTCGGTTTTGGCCTGCACAACAATATTATCGGCATCTTCGTGGGCCTTGTTGATTATGGCTTTCTGTTCTTCCAAAAGCTTGGCGGCACTTTTTACTTCACGGGGAATGGCTTCCTTCAAATCATCAAGAATTTCAGCCAAATCGCTTTCTTCCACAATGATTTTATCAGTCAGCGGAATTCTGCTGGCCGCAGAAATAAGATTATACATTTCATCAAAAATTCTGTCTAAAGCAGCACTGGTACTCTTGTCTATCATCGTAACATCCTCTTTCTATAACAAGTGTTTTTCTGCCAGCAGCTCCTTAATGCGCACCTCAACGTTATCGGGCACCAAACCGTGGATGCAGCCGCCAAACGTAGCCAGTTCGCGCACGCCGGAAGAGCTTAAAAACGAATAATTGGCATTGGTCATGATAAAAACAGTTTCCAGATTATTATCAATTTTTTTAATCAGCAGCGCACGCTGAAATTCATACTCAAAATCGGAAAATGCACGCAGGCCCCTGACAATAAAAGGAGCTTTTTCCTGCCTGCAAAACTCGTTCAGCAAACCCGAAAAACAGGTAACCCTGGCATTGGGGATATGCGCCGTTGCCATACGCAGCATTTCAACACGTTCTTCCATGCTGAACATTGCTTTTTCCTTTCCTGGATTGTGAAAAACACTGATGACAATTTCATCAAACATCTGGCTTGCCCGTTCAAAAATGTCCAAATGGCCATTGGTTACCGGATCAAAACTCCCCGGGCAAATTGCTCTGCGCACTTTATTAACCTCCTAAAATCTGCTTTGCAGACGGTAAATTTTGGCAATATTCTAAAAGCTTTATTCTACACAAAATGTAATATTCCTTTAATTGCCGCACCTTTTATCTATTGTAACATGTTTTCACACTTTTGCAAAACGTATAAAGCTAATTTTTGTTTCGCCGTAAGTTTCGCAGCGCACAAGTTCAAACTGTGGCGGCAGTATTCCCAGCTCGTCATGTGCCGAATGTTCGGCAATTAAATAGCCGCCCTCGTTTAAAAGAGGGCTTTCCGCCAGCGCGGCAATAACCTTCTGCACCAGCCCCTTGTTATAAGGCGGGTCGGCAAAAACAAAATCAAAACTCATGCCCTTTTTATGCAGCCGCCCTATCAGCTGGCAGGCATCCCCGCAAATTGTTTCCGTATCGTCCTGCGCCCTGCATTTGGCAATATTGCTTTCCACCAGCCGCAGCGATTCTTTGCTTGTATCGGTAAAAACAATTTTCTCCGCGCCGCGGCTCCAGCTTTCAAGCCCGAGGTTGCCCGTACCGGCAAATAAATCCAGCACCTGCGCGCCGATAATTTTGCTGCCGATAATATTAAACAGCGATTCCTTCACCCTGTCGGCAGTAGGGCGAACATCCCAGTTTTTGGGCGTAGTCAACTTCAGCCCTCTGGCCCTGCCAGTAATAATTCTCATTTTAAAAACTCCGTACTTGTAATATAATATTTGTAACTATACGCTGCAAAGGAGGCTTACCGTGAAAAAATATTTATGGCTTTTTTTAACCGCCCTGTGCAGCTATATTTTTTATTTTTTCAGCCTGCCGCCAAGCACGCCTTACACACCGCCGCCCCTGCCGGTGCAGGAACAGCTGCTGCTTGTGCCGCTCGACAGCCGCCCGCCCTGCACGTTAATGGCGCAGGATTTGGGCAGGCTTGCTTCCATAGATGTAATTTTACCCCCAAAAGAACTTCTTGACAACTACCGCACACCGGCAAACCGCGAAAAATTATCCTCATGGCTCAGCCATAACGCAGGCAAATGCCCGGCGGTTATTTCCGGCGACCTTTTAATTCACGGCGGGCTGCTTGCTTCGCGTCTGCCGCAGGGAACCGTTGATGACGAGCAGAACTTTTTTAAACTACTGCAAGATATGCCTTCAGGCCAGGACATTACCGTTTTCTCGATTATTCCGCGCCTGCTCGTAAGCGACAACCTCCTGCCGGACGCCTGGTACCAGTGGCACTTAATGCGTTATTCAACCCTGCGCGATATTGTAGAACAGTTTGGCGACTACCATTCCACAGCGCAGCTGGAAGAAATTAAAAATAAAATTCCGCAGGAAATACTGCAAAAATATAACGTGCTGTACAGCACTAACGACAGTTTTAACAAACAGCTTGCAGCATTGTGCGCTGCCAAAAATTATACGCTTGTAATAGGGCAGGATGACGCCCAGCCCTTTGGCCTGCCCAACCGCAACCGCACCCACGCCGAAGCCTATATGCGCCGGGCAGGATTAAGCAGCGCCAGCACAACCACCTGCGGCGCGGACGAAATAGCGCAGATGCTTATAGCACGCCACTTTTGCCAGATTAATAACTATAAACCAAAATTTTATATTGAATATACCACCGGCAACGCAGCTACCGCCATTATGCCATACATGGCAGTTACCGCCGAAGCCGCCCTGCTTGACAAAATTAAATTTACCGGCGGCATGCTGACGCAAAACCTGGATGAAGCCGACGTTATTTTATATGTACACTGCGGCAGTGCCGAAGAACCTGCCAACAAAAAAATGGCGCAGAAACTGCAAACACTGCTTAACAGCGGCAAGCATGTTGCCGTTATCGACGCCAGTGAAGATTATGAAAGCAGCCAGATGCTTTTGCCCGTGCTTTTGGCAAACAACGTAACCATAAACAAACTTGTTTCTTACTCGGCCTGGAACACCTTCGGCAACGCGGCAGGCACAGCCATGGCGCAAAGCGCAATATTTACAGGGCAGCTTAAACGCCTGCCCAAGTATCTGCTGCCTGCGCTTTACGCGCACAACCTTAATTTTACCGTTGCCCGCCTGCTGGATGATTACAGCTACCAAAAACTTTTGCACCACCGCCTCAGCACAATACTTACCCTGCGCGGGCAGGACCCTGCAAATTTGAATGACGGCTATAAAACTTTTGCCGAAAATATTATAGAAGGCTTTATTTATAACGAAAAGCGCAGCCTTTTATATACCAATTTAGGCCTTACGCCCTTTTACAGCGACGGCGCAGATGAATATTACCTTACCGGCATTAACGTCGAAACAAAACTTCCGTGGAACAGAATTTTTGAAATAGAATTAAAAACAAATTGTGAATACGGCATAAAAAAATCTGCACGATAGCAGACATAATATTTTAAACAACCGTGATACAACTCACGGTTGTTTTTTTATGCTTTTTTATATTAAAAGGTAAATAAATTATGCCAAAATACCGTTTTATGGTTAGAAAGATATTTACAGGAGGATAAAATGAGTACAAATTACGGCTACATCCGCGTAAGCAGCTATGACCAAAATGAAGACAGGCAGGTTATTGTAATGCAGAAAATGCAGATACCTTCCAAAAATTTATATACCGATAAACAATCGGGTAAAAATTTTGACCGCCCGCAGTATAAAAAACTGCTGCGTAAATTAAAAGCAGATGATGTGCTTTACATTAAAAGTATTGACCGCTTAGGCAGAAATTACAGCGAAATTTTAGAACAATGGCGTTATTTAACCAAAATTAAAAAAGTAGATATTGTAGTTTTGGATATGCCGCTTTTAGACACCCGTATTGGCAAAGATTTAATGGGAACATTTTTAAGCGACATCGTTTTGCAGGTGCTGTCCTTCGCCGCCGAAAACGAACGCAACAATATCCGCCAAAGGCAGGCTGAAGGCATTGCCGCGGCCAAAGCAAAAGGCATACGCTTCGGCAGGCCGCCAAAGCCCTTGCCAGCAAATTTCCATGCTGTTTACCAAAAATGGAAAGCAGGTAAAATTACCGGTATAACAGCCGCCAAAGAATGCTGTATGCCGCTGACAAGCTTTCGCTACCGTGCCAGCCAATACGAAAAAGGAGTAATTTTGTAATGCATCAAAGTTGCTATAAAGTGTACTTTTTTGTATTTAGCATTACTGTTTTATTATATCATCAAAAACTCTATTTTCAAGATTTTAACAGTGTTTAAAAGTCCCTGAAATCTGTTTGCCACAAAGTACACATTTTAGTAAGTGGAGGTATGTCTTGCAATGCTAAAAAAATTTTTTAAAATTTTTATAACGCTTATTGCATTTTACGTTATTTCTTTAACCATCGTTTATACCGTAACGCCAAATATTTTAATAAAACACACGAATAATGGTTTGGAACAAATTGAAAAAGAAACATTATATCCAAAATATTTTTTCAATAATAACAATGCAACTATGCTTGATAACTTTACTGATAAAGTTATGCTTAATGAGGTTATAGCAAAAAAAGACGCTGACAATCCTCTTGAACAAGCAATGTATATGAATGGTTATAGCCGTTACTGGCACGGTTATCAAATTTTACTGCGCCCATTGCTTGTTTTATTTAATTATTTTGAAATTAGATACTTAAATACATTCATTCTCTTTGCATTATTCTTTAAAGTAATGCAAACGCTAAACAACAAAATTAATGCAAGTGCAGCTTGGTCATTTTTTACTGCTGTTATGTGTACAAAATTCTTTATAGTACCAATGAGTCTACAATTTACTAATATGATTATGCTAATGTTAGTTTCAATATTATTAGCAGACAAAATATTCTGCAATACCCCTAAAAACCTATTTGATTCTAAATCAGCAGATACTAATAATTTATATATTTTTACTTTTATTTTAGGTTCTATTACGGTTTTCTTAGATTTATTAACCACTCCAATTCTGCCAGTCGGCATGGCTATAATATTTATATTTTTACACTACTATCAAAAAAGCAAATTGTTCATCCCTAATAAAACTATTATATATACCTTTATTGCTTGGACAGCAGGTTATATTTCAACATGGGCATCAAAATGGATTTTGGCCACTATTATTTGCCAGCAAAATATTATTACACAGGCTCTTCATCAAGTATTATTCAGAGTTGCTGGAGATGGTGCAAAATATGAAGTTCACCGTCTTTCAATGTTAGAAAGTAACATTAAAATGTTGTTCCAGCCATTTGGGCATACACCTAAAGTTATCATCATTTCGCTTATGGTTATAACTTGCATAATTCTAATACGCTATTTTAGAAAAAATGATATAAATAAAAATTTAACTAAAAAACTTCTTTTATTTTCATTGTTACCATATCTATGGTATTTAATGGCTGCAAACCATTCACAAATACACTCTTGGTTTACCTACCGTTCGCAAATTATTACCGTTTTTGGCTTTGTTTACTTAATTTCTTATATCATTGATTGGACTAAAATTAAATCTGCTTTGAAAGGAAAGTTCAAATGTCTAAAATAGCCGTTCTTATACCTTGTTACAATGAAAGCCAAACTATTGCAAAAGTAGTTCGCGATTATAAAGATGCATTACCAGGAGCAGATATTTACGTTTATGATAATAACTCATCTGATGATACAGATAAAATTGCTGCTAAAGCAGGCGCAATAATAAAATACGAATACCGCCAAGGCAAAGGCAATGTAATCCGCTCTATGTTTCGCGACATAAATGCAGACTGTTATTTGATGATTGACGGAGATGATACTTATCCTGCCGAAAATGCCGCAGAAATGTGCAGCTTAGTATTAGATGGCAAAGCAGACATGGTTATTGGTGACAGACTGTCTTCAACTTATTTTGATGAAAATAAACGCGCCTTTCACGGTTTCGGTAATGTACTTGTACGCAAATTTATAAATATGTTTTGGGGCAACACACAAACCAAAATCATGGATGTTATGACCGGTTACAGAGCTTTTTCACCGATGTTCGTTAAAACTTTTCCTGTTTTATCTAAAGGATTTGAAATTGAAACAGAAATGACAATCCATGCGCTTGATAAAAATTTACTTATTCGTTCCGTACCAGTAAGCTACCGCGACAGACCAGCAGGAAGTTTCAGCAAGTTAAATACTTACACCGATGGTTTTAAAGTTCTACTGACTATTTTTACTTTATATAAAAATTACAAACCGTTAAAATTTTTCGGAACGGTCGGCACTCTTTTAGCAATAACTTCTTTGGCGTTATTTATTCCCGTTTTTGCTGAGTATTTACAAACAGGATTAGTGCCAAAGCTTCCTACGCTTGTAGTTTCCAGCATTATGATGTTAGCAGCGTTTCTTTCTTTTGTATGCGGCCTTATTTTAGATACACAAAATCAAAAAGATAAACAATTTTTTGAATTGCAGATGAATTTAATTAAAATGCTGCGCGATAAACAACTAAAATGAATGAATTTACAAAATTTTGTATTGCCGGTTTATTAACCTTTTTTGTTGACTACGGTCTGTTATATATTCTAACCGAATACGTCGGATTAAATTATTTCTTGTCATCAGCTTTCTCTTTTACCGCTGCCGTAATGATAAATTACATTATTTGTCAGCTATTTGTTTTTAAAAACAGTAAAAACGGCTTACGCCAGTTAACTTTATTTGCCGGCGCAAGCCTTGCCGGTTTAGTTTTAAATCAAATTTGTATGTGGCTTTTGGTAGAAGTTTTAGAAGTTTATTACTTACTTGCCAAATTATTTGCCACCGGCATCGTAACCTTATGGAATTATTTTTCAAAAAAATACGCTTTAAAACAAAAATAAATATTGTTCGTTAAACTAAAACCTCACGGCACATAAATACCGTGAGGTTTTAGTTTATTTGTTAATTTATTGTTTTACGAAATTTTAAGCAGTATTTAAGTAAAACACCGGCTTTTTAAAACAGTTTTCCTTTCTTTTCATTCCTTAAAATTTTCCAGACTGCCGCACAGGGTTAGAGCGTAAACACTTTTGGCGCCTGCCTGCTTTAAGGTTTTTGCCGCTTCGTCCAGCGTTGCGCCTGTGGTTAAAATATCATCCACCAGTAAAATTTTTTTGCCGCGTACATCTCCCTGCACTGCAAAGCAGCCGCGCACATTGCTGCGGCGTTTATCCGGCGCAAGACCGTACTGCGGCGCTGTTGCCTTTATACGCACCAAAACCTGCGGCTGCCACGCGCCTTTAACGGCAAGCGCTCCGGCAAAAATACTTTCAGGTATATCAAAGCCGCGCTGTTTGCGCCTTGCCGCGTCCGTCGGCACGGATACCACCATATCAAAGCTGCTTTCGCTATATGCCTGTGCTAAAAATACGGCTTCTTCCGCCAGCGGCTGCAAAAATTTGCTTTCACCTTCAAATTTAAGTTTATGCAGCATTTCTTTAAGCGCGCCGCTGTATTTATACCCCATTACAGCGCCGTCAAGGTTTAACATCCCCGGCATTGCTTCAAGCAAAAGTTCACTGCGCCTGCAAGCATGGCAAAACACGCCGCTTTCGGTTTCTGCATTGCATACGGAGCAGCTTTGCACAAAAAACACACTTACAAGCGCCCGCCACCATTCTTTTATATAATTCAAATTATCACCATTTTATTAAAATACGTCAGCCTGTTCCTGCAAGCGTTCTGCCAAAAGCGAATAGCGCTTGCGCGTTTTATCGTTTAAAACAGCTGCCTGCACGGCTTTTTTGCTGCCGACTATTACAACCTTTTGCCGCGCCCTTGTTACCGCAGTATAAAACAGGTTGCGCTGCAGCATTATATAATGCCCCGACACCATTAAGAGTATTACCACCGGGTATTCGCTACCCTGCGATTTATGCACGCTCATGGCATAGGCTAACTGCAGTTCATCCACCTCGGCAGAAGTATAAACAATTTTGTTGCCGCTGATACCGGCATAAGCATATTCATCTTCAAACGAGGTAAATACCGGCTTGCCGCCGTCGTCGTACACAACCGTTACATTGCCGCCGTCGATGCGTATTATGCGCCCTATGTCGCCGTTAAACACTTCTTTTTCGTAGTTGTTGCGAATCTGCATTACCTTATCGCCTTCGCGCAGCACGGCTCCGCCCGGCAGCGTCAGTTCGCCCTTGTCTGCCGCGGGTGGGTTTAAATGCTGCTGCAAAACTTTGTTTAAGTTCTGCACGCCGCAGGGGTTTTTGTGCATCGGCGAAAGCACCTGCACATACTGCAAGCCGTGTTCGGCCGCTATCTTTCCGTACAACTGTGCCACAAAATCCGCCGCCATAAACTCGTTGTCAAAACCGGCAAACTCAAAATCACTGTGTTCGGCAAATTCCGGCATCTGCCCATGGTTAATGCGGTGGGCGTTGCGCACAATGGGGCTTACTTCCGCTTGGCGGAAAACATTTTCCAGCCTTACTACCGGCATTTTTTTGCTGCGGATAATATCCTTCAACACCGAACCCGGCCCTACCGAAGGCAGCTGGTCAACGTCGCCGACAAAAATAAGGCGGCAGCCGCCCGGCACTGCTTTCAGCAGATGGTGCATTAAGGTAATATCAAGCATGGAAGCTTCGTCGATAATAATTGCTTCCGCGTCGAGCGGGTCGCTGTCGTTTTTGCCAAAGTTAAAACCGCTGCCGTCCGGCTGGTATTCCAATAGGCGGTGTACCGTCTGCGCCGGATGCCCGCTTGATTCTGCCAGACGCTTGGCCGCCCTGCCCGTAGGCGCCGCCAGCAAAATGCGGCAGCCAGCTTTTTCCAGTACCGTTATAATGCCCTTAACAACGGTGGTTTTGCCTGTGCCCGGCCCGCCGGTTAATACAAACACGCCGTATTTAAGCGAAGCATGGATGGCTTCTTTCTGCGCTTCGGCAAGCTGTATGCCTGCCTCGCGTTCCCACTGGCCGATAATTTTTTCAACATCAACGCTTTTAATTTTTCCCGGCGCATCACGCAGCGCTATCAGGCGTTTTGCCGTCTGCGTTTCCGCCTGATACAGATATTCCGGGTAAATAAGGCGCAGCCCGCCCACTTCTTCCGTACGCAGGCGGTCTTCGTCAATCAGTTCTTTAAAAAGCTCTTTTACAGGTTCCGGGTCGGTCTGTAAAAGTTTAACCGTTTCCTGTGCCAAAAGCTCTTCCGGCACACAGGTATGCCCGGCAGAAGCCGCCATGTTAAGCGCATAAACAAGCCCTGCTTCTATGCGCCGCCTGTCGCTGCGGCTACACCCCAGTGCCAGCGCTATTTTGTCGGCCGTCCTGAAACCTATGCCCGTTACTTCGCCCGCAAGGGCATAAGGGTTTTCCTGCACGCGCACCAGTGCTGTGCTGCCATAGCGCGCCTGTAATTTTGGCGCATAGTTGGCGCTTACGCCGTGCTGCTCCAAAAACAGCATAAGTTCGCGCATTTCGCTGAGTTCGGCATACGAAGCCGCAATGCTTTCGGCCTTTTTGCGGCCTATGCCTGCAACTTCCGTCAGTCTTTCCGGTTCGCTTTCCATAACGGTCAGCGTGCGGCTGCCAAAATGCTCCACAATACGCGCCGCCATGGTTCTGCCAATGCCCTTAACCGCGCCGGATGCCAGAAAGCGCTCAATGCCGTCCGTGGTGGAAGGCTTAACCACGCGCAAAGTATCGGCCCTGAACTGACGGCCAAAACGTACATGCTCGCACCATTCGCCTTCCAGGGCAATGTTTTCGCCCATATAGGGGGCCATGCCTTTATAGGTAACCGTTACTGCGCCGGCTGGCGTTTTAACGCGCAGCACGCAAAAGCCGCCGTCGCCGCTCTGATATATAACATTTTCCAGTGTTCCCTGCAGCTGTTCCAAATGCTCACCACCGTACAAAACAAACGTTCAGTTAATTATAGCATGTTTTTTTAACTTAATAAACCTCGTCCGCACAGGCTATTATTTTTTGACAACAGGTTTAAAATTAGCTATAATTAATTAAATACGTTTTAGCCTTTTTCCAAAAAGGCAGGAGGTTCCGCTTTGAAATCCATCGGCACACAAATTGCCATTGATATGTATAATTGCAGCGATATACTTTTGGATGACGTTATCGGCATCGAGCACATGCTCAGCAGCGCCGCAGCGCGTTTCGGCATGGAGCCGAGCGGCGTTTATGTAAACGACGAGGACGGCATTGACGAATATTCCGTGTTTGCGCATTGCAAACAGGGGCATATTACCATGCACGTTTATCCGGATATGGGCTTTGCCACGATTGATATTTTTACCTGCTTTAAAGAAGCCGACCCCGACGGGCTGGCACGCTTTATGCGCAAGTACTTCAATCCCGACAAATCCAAAATCACTTATCTGGAACGCGGCGATTTCGGCAACGAAAGCGATATGAAACCGCGCCGTAAATCACATACAAAAATCATACGCAAAGCCAAAACCCTTGGCAAAAAATTATCTAAACTGATGATGCGTCCTAAATCAATTTAAACGCTGCCAAAAGGCAGCTTTTTCTTTTACCCTGCATTTAAACGGAGGATTTTATGAAATATATTTTTTGGGATATTGACGGTACGCTGCTTCTGACAGGCCTTGCCGGGGCAGATGCGCTGCGCGCGGCAATCAGGGAACTGTTCGGCGTTGAAAATTTCCAGTTTTCGCATCCGCTGGCAGGCGCAACGGATTCGCAGATTATCAAGCAAATTTGCATTGATATAAAAGGGCGGTGCCGCACTTTTGATGCCGCAAACATTTTAATTAACTACCACCGCCTGCTGCCAAAGTTTTTAAAAGAACGCCAGGGGCATTTAATGCCCAATGTAGCCGCAACGCTGGCTTATTTTGAAGGCCTTGAGGGTTTTAAAACCTGCCTTTTAACCGGCAACACCACTACCGGTGCTTATTTAAAATTGCAGCGGTACGGAATCGGCAAATACTTCGACAGCCACTACGCCGTCTGCGGCGAACTGAGCGAAGACCGCAGCGAACTTGCCAAAATCGCCCTGCGCCGTTTGCAGGTAATGCATCCGGAAGAAGAAATCAGCGGCAGCGATATTTTTCTTATCGGCGATACGCCCAACGACATTATCTGCGCCAAAGCCATAGGGGCGCGCTGCCTTGCCGTGCTGGCAGGCTCTACCTACACCAAAGAGCAGCTTGCGGAGCACGAACCGTGGAAAATTATTGACAAACTGCCTGACGAACCGCAGAAACTGGTTCAACTTTTTAACGAAGCCTGAGAGGAATTATGAAAAAATTTTTATTAACATTTATTTGCTGCCTTGCCTTACCGGCAGCAGCATTTGCCTATAACGCAAGCGATGTGCAGCAGGTGCAGAGCGGCATCAGCTGCCCCGGTGCGGATTTAAGCGGCGCGGATTTAAGCGGGCTTAACCTTAACGGCATTAACCTGCGCGGCGCCAACCTTAACGGCGCGCGTTTGGCAGACACCGATTTAAGCGGTGCAGACCTGCAAAACGCAAACATGCACCGGGCCGTATTTAAAAACTGCACTTTAACCAAAGCCAATTTAAGCGGCGCGGATTTAAGCTATGCCAACTTTAACGGAAACAAGCTGGACAAAGCCGTTTTAAATAACGCCGTACTATACCGCACAGGCCTGCGCGGCGCAGATTTAAACTATGCAAGTTTTGCCTATGCCAAATTGCAGGAAGCAACCCTGGACAAAGCAAATGCGCAGAATGCCGATTTCAGCTACGCCGGAATGTCTTACAGCTGGCTGTATAAAACAGATTTAACCGGCGCCGTTTTAACACACGCCAATTTATACAACGCTAAAATGCAAAACGCCGTGCTGAACAATGCCGATTTAACCTCTGCCAATCTTTCGCGCAGCAATTTGCAGCACGCCCAGCTTAACGGTACCCGGCTCGACCGCGCCATGCTTGACGATGCCGATTTAAGCTACGCCGATTTAACGCTTACCGATTTTGGCCGTGCCTTTAAGGATAACGCTAAATTTTAAGCAGCACAATCAGCACATAACAAAATAAAAATAAACTACATATATACAGAAAAACTCCGCAGCACTAAACTGCGGAGTTTTTGTTTTGCTGATTTTTATTTTTAAATGCTTACAGTTTTAAGCCTTCCACCCATTTTTGCAGTTCTGCCGCGCCTGCGCTGCCTGCAAAGCGTTTTGCCGGGCGCCATGCTGTTTGTTCGGAACAGGAAGGATGCAGATATTTATCCGTATCGCCTACGCCGCTGCCGCCGCTTGTTGCAAACGGAATAACGGTTTTGCCGGAAAAATCCTCGCTTTCCAAAAAGGTATTAATAATTGTTGGCGCAACATACCACCAAATCGGAAAGCCCACAAAAACGGTGTCATACTGCGCAAAGTCTTTTACGCTGCCGCTGATGGCAGGACGCGAAGATTTATCTCTCATTTCTACCGAACTGCGCGAATTTTTATCCTGCCAGTTTAAATCTGCCGCCGTGTAAGGCTGCGCGGGCGTAATTTCATACAAATCGCCTTTAACAACGCCTGCCAGCGTCTGCGCCAGCTTTTTTGTTACACCGCTGCACGAAAAATAAGCAACTAATACTTTCTGCATAATTATCCCTCTTTCTCAATAAATTTAAATTTATATTTTCTGCTCTCCGGCAGACCATACATGTTAAGCCCCGGCAGCCTCTGCCGTATTTTGCGTCATTACGCCCACCAGGCGGTGCGGAACATACGCTTCTTCCAAATAACGGATTTCGTCCTGCACCAGCGACAAATCCACCGCCTTTGCCGCGCCTTCAATCTGTGAGAACTTAGTCATTCCCACTACCGGCGCCGTTACTTTTGTTAAAAGCCAAGCCAGTGCTACTTCCGTCACGCTTACGCCATGCGCTTCGGCAACTTCCTCCACACGTTTAATTATAACATTATCCTGCGCTTCCGTGGCATCATATTTTAAATGTGCGTAGGCATCTTCTTCAAGGCGTTTGGAAGTTTCTCCCAAATGCTTGCAAAGCCTGCCGCTGGCAAGCGAACTGTACGGCGTCATGGCAATATTGTCTTCCGCGCAGAGTTTTGCCATTTCGCGTTCTTCCTCACGGAAAATTAAATTATAATGGCTCTGCACGGAAACGAATTTGGCAAAGCCCTCTTTTTCTGCCAGTGCATTGGCTTTTGCCAGCTGGTAAGCAAAGCAGTTGGAAATGCCGATATAACGCACCTTGCCTGCTTTGACAGCTTTGTTAAGCGCTTCCATAATGTCATACAGCGGCGTGCGGTAATCCCACATATGGTAAATATATAAATCCACATAATCCATGCCGAGGTTTTTCAGGCTTCTGTCCAGCATGCCTTCAATATGCTGCGCAGCACTTACGCCCCGCTCAACCTCCTCATTGGTGCGCGGCAAAAACTTTGTTGCCACAACAATCTTGTCACGTTTGGCAAAATCTTTCAGGGCGCGGCCAAGATACTGTTCGCTGGTGCCGCTTTGATAGGCAATAGCCGTATCGAAAAAGTTAATGCCTGCTTCAAGGCCGCGTTTTATAACTTCGCGGGAATGTTCTTCATCCAATGTCCAGCTGTGCTGCCCGCGCGCAGGGTCGCCAAAACCCATGCAGCCCATGCAGATGCGCGAAACCGTTAAATCCGAATTTCCAAGTTTTACATATTTCATTTTATATCACCTTTTAAAATTTTATAACCTTTTGCCAAGCTCATACGCCATTTGCGGATATTGCGTCCGCATGGTCATGGACGGCGTGCCGCAGCCTCTGCCAAGTATCATTCCCTGGTTTTGCAGATTGAGATAGCGCACCAGAGTTTTATAATGCCCTTCCAGTGCTTCAAAAGTCCAGCCGTCACTGTTCCACGACACAGCAAGCAAAGCAGATTTCATATGCTTTCTTGTAATACTGCTGTTGTAAGAACAAAATCTGTCTATTACTGTTTTTAACTGTGCCGACATTGCATAATAGTAAAGCGGAGTTGCAAAAACAAGCATGTCAGCTTCCAATATGGCTGTGCGTATTTCTGCATTGGCATCCTTCAGCACGCACGGTCCTTCGTAACCGCAGGCTACGCATCCGCCGCAGGGTTTTATATCCATTGCAGCAATATCAAAACGTTTTACACTATGGCCGGCTTCTTCTGCACCTTTTTTAAAGCTTTCGGCCAAAATAGCGGTAGAACCGTTTTTATTGGGACTGCCCTGCAAAACTACAATTTTCATCTGCAATTCTCCTTCCGCATTTTTATTCCCCCTCTGTTGGTTTTATTATAATTCCGTGCAGTTAAAACAACAAATAGTTATAAAACATGATGCTTCATTACTTTTAGGTATAATAAAAAATCAGGGCAGCCGCTCAAATAAAACAGCCGTCCTGATTTTTAGTTTAAGGTGTAAGCATTACAGCTTTACAATATTCAGCAAAACTTCGGTGCATTTTACAAGCGAAGGCACCGGCAGATATTCGTAGCGCCCGTGGAAGTTATGCCCGCCGGTAAAAATATTGGGGCAGGGCAGCCCCATTTGGGATAAACGCGAGCCATCCGTGCCGCCGCGCACGGGCACAAGCTGCGGTTCAATACCGGCTTCGCGCATGGAGTTTTCGGCACGTTCAACAATTTCAAACACCGGCGTTATATATTCTTTCATGTTGCAGTACATATCCTGCAAGCTGCATTCCACGCTGCCGGCACCGTATTTGTTATTCATAAACGCTGCCAAATCCAGCAAAAGCTGTTTGCGTTTTGCCAGAATGTTCTTATCGTGGTCGCGCAAAATCATATCCAGTTCCACGCGGTCGGTTCCGCCTTCAATACGCAGGCAGTGGTAAAAGCCTTCATAGCCGTCAGTATATTCCGGTTTTTCTCCCTGCGGCAGGGCAAGCTGCCATTCCGCAGCCATGGTTACGGCGTTGCGCATTTTGTTTTTGGCGCTGCCGGGATGTACGGATACACCGTTAAAAATTATTTTAGCATTGCAGGCGTTAAAGGTTTCGTAATTAAGTTCGCCCAACGCGCCGCCGTCCACAGTATAGGCAAAATCAGCCTTAAAATCAGCTAACGGAAAACCGTCCGTACCGCGGCCGATTTCTTCATCCGGCGTAAAGGCCAGCAAAACTTTGCCGTGCTTAATTTCCGGGTGCTGCAAAAGATATTCACAGGCACTTACTATTGCCGTAATACCGGCCTTGTCGTCTGCGCCAAGCAAGGTTGTGCCACCGGCGGTTAAAATATCCTGCCCTCGGTAAGCCGCCATTTCCGGAAACTCTTTTACGCTCAGTACGCAGCCGGGCGCAAGGTGCATATCGCTGCCGTCCCAGGCTTTGTGCATGGTAACCTGTACGTTTTCGCCGCTTGCCTCGCTGCTGGTGTCCATATGGGCAATCAGCCCAATAACAGGCGCTGCTTCTTCTGTGTTGGCAGGCAGTTCCGCCAGCACATAGCATTTATCAGTTACCTGCACATTGGCAAGGCCGAGTTCCGTAAGCTCGTTTTTTAAATGTTCCGCAAGCTGCCACTGGCCTTTGCTGCTTGGCAGCTGCGCGCTTCTTTCATCGGAAGCGGTATTGATTTTCGCATACGCGGTAAACCTTTTTACAAGATGTTTCGCATTAAGTTCATACTTCATTTGTATCCTTCTTTTCCAAATATTCCTGCCATAATTGGGCAATGGTTTTCTTTAAAACCGGATGCACTTTACCCGGCGCAATTTCTGCCAGCGGGCGCAGCACAAAATCACGGTTCTGCATATCGGGATGCGGCACGGTTAAATCGGGTTCGTTAATAATTTCGCTGCCGTAAAAAAGCAAATCCAAATCTATAATGCGCTCACCCCAGCGGCGCAGGCGTACCCTGCCCATTTCCAATTCTGTTTGCAGCAGCATTTCAAGCAGCTGCCGCGGCAAAAGCTCCGTCTGCACTTCGCATACCGCATTTAAAAAGCGCGGCTGGTCGGTAACGCCGTAAGGCTCGGTATCAATATATGTAGAAACCTTTGTTATCTGCAAGCCCTTTTCGCGCAGGCGCTGCAAGGCACCGTCAAGGTTTTCCTTTAAATCACCAAGGTTCGTGCCAAGCGCCACATAAGCCGTTACCTGCATAAAACCGCCTCCAGCATGCGCACCGCGCGGATGTTTTCTTTAACGTCGTGCACGCGCACCATGTTTGCACCGGCGTACAAAGCCGCACAGCTAAGGGCGATAGTTCCTTCAAGGCGTTCCTGCGGCGGCAGCCCGCCCAGCGTTTCGCCAATAACGGTTTTGCGCGAGGCAGCGAGCAGCACGGGGTAACCCAAGCCCACCAGCGCGTCCAGCCCTTGCAGCAGCGCAAGGTTCTGCTCCGTGTTTTTGGGTAAGCCGATGCCGGGGTCTAAAATAATTTTACCGGCGTCTATGCCAAGTTCGGAAAGTTCTTCTGCGCGTTGTTTTAAATAAGCCGCCACTTCCGTTACAACATTGGTATATTCACACTGCTGCTGCATGTTTTTAGGCGTACCGCGCATGTGCATTAAAATTACCGGCACTTTGGCCGCAGCAGCAACTTGCGCCATACGCCCGTCACCTGTCAGCGCCGTAACGTCGTTAATAATATCGGCTCCGGCGTTAACGGCTTCCTGCGCCGTAATCGCATGATACGTATCAATAGAAACAATGCTGTGCGGAAAGCGTTTTTTTATTGCCGTTATTGCAGGCACCACACGGCGCACTTCTTCCTGCTCTGTTACGGCACCCGCGCCGGGGCGCGTACTTTCGCCGCCAATATCCAAAATTTCCGCGCCGTCATTAAGCATTTGCTCCGCCTTTTGCAAAACGGCTTCTTCGCCGCTTAAGCGCGAACCGCTGTAAAACGAATCTGGCGTTACATTTAAAATGCCCATAATACGCATTTTTTCGTAAGTAATTTTTCTGCCGTCCGCCAAAACGGTTACAGGCTGCTGCCCGGCAAGAAAAGTTTGCAGTTCCTTTTGCAGCGCTGCCAGCCCGAAAAAGTTCATCTGCGCCAGCTTGCGCGCCAGAATGCGGTAATGCTTAACCGTACCAAGCAAAACAACGTCCATGCGCTCCGTATTGTTTAAAATGCAGTTTGCCGGAACAGCGCAGTCGCCGCCGGCAGCCAGCATTTCCTGTTTTAAAATATTGGCAGCCGGGGTACGCACCGCCGTAATTTTTAAGGGAATAATTCTGCTTTTGGACGCAAAAATGCCAACGCTGGCAGGATGCACCCCCAGCGCGGCAATTTCATGTACAAGGTTATGTTCGTTAAGTTTAATAATCATGCCTGCCAGCCTTTCTCCACGCAGGCAAAAGCATTATGGTTGTGGATGCTCTCAATGCTTTCTACCGTTACTTCATACCATTTAATGCGTTTGTCAGCCTCCAGGCGCAAAGCAATTTCACGCACGGCATCTTCAACAAAACGCGGGTTATCGTAAGCCTTTTCTGTTACAAATTTTTCGTCCGGGCGTTTTAAAAGGCTGTACACGGGCGCGCTTGCCCCTGCGTCTGCCATTTCCGCCAGTTCTTCAATCCATACAAGGCCGTCAGCTTCAATTTCAATCCGCGCCAGCGCACGCTGGTTATGCGCGCCGTAGTCGCTTATTTCCTTGCTGCACGGGCATAAAGTCTGCACCGGCACTTCTGCCATAATGCGCAGTTTAAACTCGTCTTTCTTTTCTGCCGTCAGCACGCAGTTTAAATCCATCGGCGCACGCTGCCCCGTTACCGGCGAAGTTTTATAAATAAAATACGGAAATTCCATTTGAATAAAGGCTTTTTCTGCCTGCAAATGCTCTTTCAGTTTGTCAAGCACTTCTTCAAGCCCTGTGGGGCTGATGGCGCCGACGGTCTGCATACATTCCACAAAGCGGCTCATATGTGTTCCGCGTATTTCGTGCGGCAAATCCACCGCCAGGCTGATGGTTGCCACGCTGTGCTGCTCGCCCTGCTCTTTATCCTTTAAAATAACGGGCCAGCACAGATTTTTGATGCCTACATGCTTAAGCGGTATGCGGCGCATATCAGTTTGAGACTGTACATCTTTCATTATAAATCCCCCCTGTAAATGCAGCCGCTTGTTTTGGTTTCCCAAACTTCAACTTCATATAAATAATAATTATCGCCGTGCAGCAAATCTTTCAGTTTGTTCCATACCCATACGCTGATGTTTTCTGCCGAGGGCTGCGGCAGAATATCATTAATGCAGGCGTGGTCCAGATGCACCAGCACGTTTTCTTTTACAATGTTTTTCAGGCGGATAAAGTCAATAACCATGCCTTCATGGTCGGGCGTGCCCTGTACCTTAACCACCAGTTTATAAGTATGTCCGTGCAGCCTTTCGCACTTGCCGTTATATTCCGGCAGGTAATGCGCCGCGTCAAATTCAAATTCTTTTAAAACTATCATATATCCTCCGTTAAACAATCAGCCCGCCAAAATCAGGCTGCTGGCGCAAAGCCTCATATGCCACAATCGCCACCGAATTGGAAAGGTTCAGGCTTCTTGCTTCGGCAATCATCGGTATGCGCACGCAGCAGTCGGCGTACTCGTTGCGCAGTTTTTCCGGCAGCCCGGCCGTTTCTTTGCCAAAAATAAGCAGGCTGTCCGGCGCGTACTGCACATCCGTATAACGCTTGTGCGCTTTTGTTGTCAGTAAATAACGCGGGTTGTCCTTATATTTTTCCAAAACTTCGTATACGCTGTCATAATAATGAATATCAACCAAATGCCAGTAATCCAGCCCGGCGCGTTTTAAATATTTATCTTCAACAGAAAAACCGAGCGGGCGCACCAGGTGCAGATGGCAGCCTGTAGCTGCGCACAGGCGCGCAATATTGCCTGTATTGCCCGGTATTTCCGGCTCAACCAATACGATATGCATTAAATCACTTTCCTTCTCTCAAAATCTTTTCTACGCGTTCACGCATCGTCAGCTTGCGTTCCGGCTTGGTTTCCTTATCCTTCTTGTCTTTCTTGTCGTCGTCTTTCTTGTCGTCGTCTTTATTGCTGCCCATATAATTTTTCAGGTATTCGGCCTTTGCTTTTTCCGCTTCTTTTAACTCTTTATCGCTTAAAGTAAGCATGCTCTGGTAAATACGCATAATTTTTTCGCAGTACTGGCTGCCCATAGCCCAGGTGCCGTTAAGGCCCGACCATTTATCAACTATGCCGCGTTCCATACGGATGGCATGCGCCAGTTCATAACGCGGGTCAACAATATCCGTTGAGGGGTGCTTTTTGGTAGTATAGGCAAGCAGATGCTGAATATGCGCGCGTACGCCGATTTCCGGCTCGTCAAAATATTCGCCTTCCACACCGCCGCCGGTTGTGCCAAGCCCGCAGTAATTATTCTGTTCCGGTTTTACATCGCCGGTAAAACTGAAAAAGCCAGTTTCAATAATGGCCTGCGCCAGAGCAATGTCTTCACGCACGCCTTCGCGCCCGGCCTCCGTCCAGTACAAATCAACAAGCTCATCAACGGAACAGTTCAGCTGCGGGTCGGTATTATTAAGGTAAATAAGTGCGGCAGCCTGTTCTTTGGTTGCTTCGGCCTCACCAAAAATACCTATTTTTTTATAATCCTTAGGCAGCCCCGCCATGTTTACTTTGGCTGCCGGTTTTCTGGCCTGACCGGTTTTAACCGTATTTTTAACAGTTGCTTTGGGTTTTGTAACGCTTCTTGCAGAAATGATTTTATCATCTGCTTTGGCAGCCTTGCCCTTTTTTAAATTATTTTTTATTATTTTAGCCGCTGCCGTTGCAACCGTGCTTTTGGCGTTTTTAGGAATTGTTACGGCACGCGGCGAGGCCTGGGCATTGGCTGCAAAAGCCGTTAAGCATGCAATGGCAACCGCTGTCATGGTACGTTTTTTTAATTTCACATTCATTCTCCTTGCCTGTATTAAAAATTTTAATTAACTGCAAATATACAAATAAATTTTACATCATGCACGGGCAAACTGTAAAGGCGTTTTACTTTTGTTTCATTACAATTCACAATTACTATAATTAAAAGAGATGTGTTATAATAAAAATAAGCATATGAAAAAGGAGATGATTACTTTGTCAACCACTTTTAAGTATATTAACCATGCCTGCTTTATGCTGTGCCACGAAGGCCACAACATTATTTTCGACCCGTATCTGGAAGGATGCCCCAAATTTAAACCGGGCGACACCGAAGCCTTAAAGGGCCTGAATGTAGAATATATTTTAATTTCCCATGCACATTTTGACCATATCGGCAGCGCTTTTGAAATTGCCAAAGCCTGCAATGCCACGGTAATTTCCACCGCCGAAGTATGCGGCCTTGCCGGAGAAGCCGGTGTTAACGCACACGGCATGCACCTTGGCGGCACCCACAAATTTGATTTTGGCCATGTACGCATTACGCCTGCCTTCCACGGCAGCGGCGTAGCAGGCGGCCATGCCTGCGGCTTTATTGTAGATTTTTACGGCACCAAACTGTACTTTGCCGGCGACACCGCTCTTTACAGCGATATGCGGCTTTTGCAGCGCCTTGACCCGTTTGATTACGCCGTACTGCCTATCGGCGACAACTTTACCATGGGCCCGGCCGATGCTGCCATTGCCGCAGAATTTTTAAAAGCAAAATACGTTATTCCTATCCATTACAACACCTGGCCGCTGATTGCCCAGGACCCCGAAGCCTATAAAGCTAAAGTTGAAGCTGACGGCAGCGCCAAAGTACTGATTGTAAAACCCGGCGAAAGCATTGAACTGGAATAAAATTTAATATTGATGGGCAAAACGCCAAAGCAGCTGCTTTGGCGTTTTTTAGTATGCAGAAATAAAAAAAGCAGCCTTCGTTTGAAGACTGCTGATTTTACATGGTGGGCGCTAACGGGATCGAACCGCTGACATTCTGCTTGTAAGGCAGACGCTCTCCCAGCTGAGCTAAGCGCCCGAATGGTGACCGGTGGGGGAATCGAACCCCCGATACCGCCGTGAAAGGGCGGTGTCTTAACCGCTTGACCAACCGGCCA
>ERZ773130.706-NODE-706-length-37999-cov-21.062381_pt1 | contig 37999 bp, 30 predicted proteins | sample MGYA00511919_ERZ773130 | MGnify/ENA primary metagenome ERZ773130 (study PRJEB29015, sample SAMEA2737851) | human gut metagenome | biome: human gut; feature: human-associated habitat; material: faeces | place: China | collected 2012 ...
TGCAAAAAGTTTCTGCTTCCGCTCAATCATCTCATCAATTCTCTCGATATACTGCGCTACATCCTTGACATTCTCGCATCTTTCGATTCGATGAGTGCCGTCCGGATTTGGCTCATTCCAGACACGTTTTGTCGAAGCTCCCGCTCCACACGCCACGATAGTCTGTTTCTCTTCCATGATCAAAATGTTATAAATTCCTGCTTTCCCCGGACTTGCGTAACCGACATTTTCCAGATTACCAGCCATGCTCTTCTGCCGATACAGATAATATGGTTCTAATCCCATCTCTTTTGCATATTCTGCGGTGAGGTTCATATGCTCTGTGGTGTTGACCATCTTGTAATCTTTATAATCTTCCTTAAACATGTTAAGCCGTGCCGCCCTCTTTAATGCAAGTGAATGCACGGTAAGATTATCCGGTTTTAACGCTTTTACCTGCTCTAAGGTATCCCTGACATCCTCAAGGCTTTCCTCCGGCAGTCCCATGATAAGATCCATGTTGATATCATCGAATCCAAGCTCTCTCGCAAGCTGAAAACTCTCCACGGTCTGTGCCACGGTATGTCTGCGCCCGATGATTTTTAATGTCTCATCTTTCATCGTCTGCGGATTGATGGAAATTCTTGTGATGTCCCATTTTTTCAACGTTTCTAATTTTTCTCTTGTGATGCTGTCCGGACGTCCGGCTTCCACTGTAAACTCCAGACAGTGTGACAGATCAAAGCTGCATCGGATCTTACGGATCAGCCGGTCAAGCTGATATGGCTCCAGTGTTGTCGGTGTGCCCCCTCCAATGTAGATGGAATTCAGATGTTTTTTTCCAAATTTTATTGCTACATAATCCAGTTCTTTTTCCAAAGCATCCAGATAGCTGTCCACTTTCTGTCTCCAGCTCACTAATGGGTATGATGTAAACGAACAATACAGACAGGTTGTCGGACAGAATGGGATTCCGATATAAAGACTGTAGCCGTTCTCGTAATCGATCTTTTTTAAGATTTCGAGCTCACGCTCTGCGATATCAATGGAAAGATTGATTTTCTCATCGGATGCAAAGTACGTTTTTTGCATGTAGGATCTGATCTCTGCCTCCGTTTTTCCTTCCTCTAAAAATTTCATCGGGATTTTCGTTGGCCGGATTCCTGTCAGAGTCCCCCACGGAAGCTTTTTGCCCGTGATCTCTGATAATATCTGATAAAAATTCTGTTTCAATTCGTTTTTCGTTTCCGTGCGGTCTGAAAAATCTACCGGAAAACTTCGGTCTTGATTTTCCTGATTTTTTCCCTTCCACTCAATTTTTATCTGCTGTGGCTCATACACCACCTGAAACTGTAAGGTGATCTCTTCCTCATATTTTTTATCTTCTGCCGTTGCACTCACATTTTCCTCCGGGAAAAATGCCTTGACGAGGGAATGGATATCATACTCAAATTCCGGCTTGCTTAACTTTGCTAATATCATATTGTTTTCCTTTTCTGGCTGTGTTTCCTATTTTGATGAAAGTCTTCTTTACAGACGATATTTTTTCATAGTCAGTCTGTTATAAATACGGATTGTACATCCGCTCTGTTCCGATCGTTGTCATATCTCCATGTCCTGTATACACGGCGGTCTCATCAGGAAGCGGCATTAGTTTTTCCCGGATCGCATGGATCAGCTGGGATGCACTTCCCTTCGGGAAATCAGTCCTTCCAATAGAAGTCTGGAAGAGACTGTCTCCGCTGAATAACGTGTTCTGATATGGAAGATAATAGCAGCAGCCTCCCACCGTATGTCCCGGTGTTAAAAATACCCGTATATGAAATCCTGCAAGATCTATTTCCTGCTCATCTTTTAAATATTCATCGGCATAGAACACAAGCTCGCTTCCCTGCCATCCGCTCAGATTCAGCTGCGGATTTTCCAGTGTCTCTTTTTCTTTTTCCTGCGCGTATATTTTTATATGCAAAAGCTGCGCCAGCTCCCCTGCCCCTGTCGCATGGTCAAAATGTCCATGTGTCAGAAGAATTGCCACAGGTTTCAATCCCTGCTCTTTCACTTTCTCTGCAAGCTGTTTTGCACTTGCACCCGGATCAATGATCAGTACTTCTTTTGTGTCATCATTGATTGCAAAATAGCAATTGGTCTGTACCGGACCTACTACATATGTCTGTATACTTAATGGTGCCATATTTCTCTTCCTCCATAAAAAGATGAAAGAAACCACCTGAGCCAGATCAGCCGGTGGTTCTCTCAATATCAATAATACTGTCTATCTGACGAAGCTTGTCGATCACGCTCGTCAGCTCTGCTTTTCCTTTTGTATTAAATGAAATATCAATGGTTGCGATTCCCTGCTTATTCGTCTTGGAATGGATCGCATTGATATCAATCTCACGCTCTGTAAAGGCTCTTGTGATATCAACGAGAAGCCCGGTACGGTTATTGCAGAATACTTTGATCTCTGCCAGATAAAGACCGGAATTGCCGGATTCTTCATCATGCTGCCACTCGGCATCGATGAGACGTTCTCTCTCCATATCTGAAAGATTGATAATGTTGATGCAATCCGTCCGGTGAATGGAAACACCGCGTCCTCTTGTCACAAATCCTACGATCTCGTCCCCCGGAACCGGACTGCAGCATTTTGAAAAATGGACTGCCACGTCATAAAGTCCCTTTACAATGATACCGCTCTTTGATTTTTTCTCCGGAACTTTTTCTTTATTTTCGGAGATCGTCTCAAGAACTTCCTCGTCTGTAATACGTGCAAGGTGATCTTTCTTATATTCCTCGTACATACGGTTTACGATCTGACCTTCTTTTAAACCGCCATGACCAACGGTTGCAAGGCAGGAATTCCAGTCGTGAAAACCATACTTGCGCATGATTTTATCCTGATACTCTGGTCTGTTGATATCGGAAAGGTTAATCCCTTTTGATTTACAACAGGATGCAAGCAGCTCTTTTCCTCTTATGATATTTTCTTCCTTCAACTCACTTCGGAACCACTGATTGATCTTATTTTTTGCCTGCGTGCTCTTTACAATATTCAGCCAGTCGCGGCTTGGTCCCTTGGAATTCTGGGAAGTCAATACCTCGATCCTGTCACCATTCTGGATCACATAATCAATCGGAACAAGCTTTCCGTTGACTTTGGCTCCGATCATTTTGTTTCCGACCGCCGAATGGATGCTGTACGCAAAATCAATTGGCGTAGAACCGTTTGGCAGGTTTTTTACATCTCCTGTCGGTGTGAAGCAGAAAACCGTATCCGAAAACAGGTCAAGATCACTTTTTAACAGGCTCATAAACTCCTTGTTATCGGACATATCCCTCTGCCACTCTAAAATCTGTCTCAGCCAGCTTAACTTCTCTTCCTCTGTAACGGTCATTGGTGCTGCAGCACCGCCATTATTGCTTGCCTCTTTGTATTTCCAGTGAGCGGCGATACCGTACTCAGCAGTGCGGTGCATCTCATAGGTACGGATCTGGATCTCGAACGGCTGTCCGGTCGGTCCGATCAATGTCGTGTGAAGTGACTGATACATGTTCGGTTTTGGCATGGCAATGTAATCTTTGAACCGGCCAGGGATTGGTTTATACATCTCATGGATGACACCAAGTGCCGCATAACAGTCTTTTACGGAATCCACAATAATACGGATCGCAAACAGATCATAAATCTGATCCAGCGTTTTATCCTGATTCTTCATTTTCTTATAAATACTGAAAAAATGCTTTGCCCGTCCATCGATCTGCGCCGGAATTCCGGCTTCGTGGATATGTTTTTTTACCTCTTCCACAAGGCTCTGGACATAATCATCCCTGACACTTTTTCTCTGGGCGATCTGATGAACCAGATCATAGTATGCTTCCGGCTCTAAATATTTTAAAGACAGATCGTCTAATTCGATCTTAATTTTGGAAATACCAAGACGCTGGGCGATCGGCGCATAGATATCCATTGTCTCGCGCGCTTTTTCCTTCTGTTTCTCCGGCGTCATGTATTTCAGTGTCCGCATATTATGTAGGCGGTCTGCCAGTTTGATCAGGATCACACGGATATCCTTTGCCATGGCAAGGAACATTTTTCTTAAATTCTCTGCCTGAACTTCCACCTTATCCGCATCGTAGGACAACTGTCCTAATTTTGTGACACCATCTACCAACAGTGCAACCTCTGCACCAAACTCCTGCCTGATCTCCTCATCGGTCATAACGGTATCTTCCACCACATCATGCAAAAGTCCCGCTACGATCGTCTCCTTATCAAGCTCTAACTCTGCTAAAATAATCGCAACGCACAATGGATGGATGATATACGGTTCTCCCGATTTTCTTACCTGCCCCTTATGTGCCTCGTATGCAATGTTGTATGCCTTCTCTATCAGACTGATATCCGTAGATGGATGATACTTACGGACACTGGCGATCAATTCCTGATATAATTTTTCTGGACTCTCAAACTCCTTCATTGGTTTGATACTATTGTCCTCTTCTTTTACGATTTTCTCTAATTCTTCTGATGAAAGTTCTGCCATGTAGATCACCCACTTTATCTATGCTTTTGTGTATAATATATGATTATATTTTATTTTCTATCAAAAATCAACGCTTAAACTTTGCATCCGGCTTCCATCACCATTCTATCTGATAATCTGACATCAGGACGCCGTCTATTTCCCGGTCACCGCAATATGAAAAGCCTAATTTTATGGCAAGTTTTTCAGAAAGAGTATTTTCTTTTTGAATCAGACAGTGCAAGAGATGTACCTGCAGCTCCTCTCCTGCATATTGCATGATCGCCTGACAGACTTCATAGGCATAACCCTGATGCTGAAAGGATGTCCGGATCGCATAACCCAATTCCATATCTCCATTTAACTCTTCGCGATGTTCCACACCAGCCCTGCCGATCAATGTTCCCGTTTTTTTCTCAAAAACAAGCCACATTCCATATCCATAAAAACGATACATATTTTCGATATAGGCTTTCTGATATTCCAACTCTTCCTCATATTCATATAACCCCTCCATATAATCGGTCATTCCGGGTTCTGCATACATGGAAAAAAGGGCATCCAGATCAGAAAGCTCCAATTCTCTCACAATACAGCGTTTCGTCTCCAGAATCGTCCACGGGATATTGAAATGTCTCTCATACACGCGCTGTAAAAACGTCATATCGACTTCCTCGAACCCCTCAACGACCATATCGGCATGAAGAAATGTATCCATTTCCGGCATCTGACAGGCAATCGCCGGAACATCCACATCTCTGGCAAGGTCTAAGAGAGACTGGTTCGAAGATAGAAAAATGATATCTCTGCTCCGCTGCTCTGACAGTTGATGACAGGCTTCCTCTTTTTGTATTAATACAAATGTAGTTTGTTTTATTTCGGCAAGATTTTCCCTTAACAAAGAAACTTCCCGCTCCGGTATCTGCGACACCCATATCTGTTTTGGATACTCTTTCTTATTATAATATAGCAAACCTGTTCCCCTTATCGATTGTTATGTGCAAAACAACCGGTATCTGAACAGATACCGGTCGTCCTTTTAAAATCCATGAATTAATATGCAATATTTACATCGACATTTCCCTTGATTCCAGGAACACTTCCCTTAGATGAGTACTGCCACATGTTATATTTTCCTTTGTAATTGCAGGTTGTGTTGTACTGTGCAACCCAGATAAAGTAATTGCTGAATGCAGATGCATCAATCTTGTTGTTATACCAGCTCTTACTTGCGTAAACACCTGCTTTTCTTCCACCGTTTGCAATGGTCTTACAGAACGCAGCCACGCATGCCGTTCTGGTCCCTTTATCTAATCCGTTGGCACGGGCTGCTCCGCTTCCGTTCTCTGTATCGACAAAGATCGGGTAAGAAAGATTGTATCCAGAGCATAAGGTCAATGCCATACTTGCCTCCTCAACAGCTTCTGCCTCAGTTGTAGCCTGTGTGAAGAAGTAAACACCAACATTAATGCCGTTTGCAGTTGCACCCTGAATATTTTTCTTGAAGCAGGAATCCTCTACTAATGCTCCTGTCTGTGATCCGCGGTAACCGACACGGATAATTGCAAAATTGATACCTGCTGCCTTTACAGATGCCCAGTCAATATTTCCCTGATGGCTGGATACATCAATACCGTTCTTTCCGGAACCCTGCTGTAATGCTCCATCACTTCCGAAGTTGTAAGAGATACCGCTGATCACCTGACTTCCTGTTACACGCTGATGGTTGCTGGTATAGTAATATACTTTTCCATCAATGGTCTGCCATCCGGTGTAAACCGGCTCGGTGTAGTAAGTTCCGTTTGCATTGTAATCTGCCACGGTTGCTGGTTTTTTACACTCGGAATCTTTGTAAAGTAATCTACCGGATTTATCTTTTAACTGGGTTGTTGTATTTCCAGTAAAATCATTGACTGTAACTGTACATGTGATTTTCTTGTCATTTGCGGTTGTCTTTGTATCGCCCGGTTTTGATAAGTATGTGATCGTACCTGTAACAGTTGCACTTCCTTTTCCAACTGCGGTTAAGGTACATCCTGTTTTTGCTCCATTGGATACTTTTACAACTTTTTCATTACTGCTAGCCCATGTAATATTTGTGATAATATTGCCCGCGTCTGTCAATGTTGCTGTAAGCGCAATTGTATTTGCATTGTTAATGGTGCTGTTATATAAAGTTGCCGTCTGTGGTGCTGTGACGGATGCGCTGGCTGCGGCTGCAGCTTTTACCCATTTTAGTGTGTATGCTGTTGTGCCTGCTGCCACTTTGATCTTCGTGGAACCTTCTGCCAATTTATATCCCTGTGCCTCATAAGAAGATGCCTGTATCTCAGTAGCCGTAGCATCTACTGTGATATCTTCACTTTTGGATTCTTCTGCTTTTGTCTTTCCATCAACTTGGAAGAAATTATGTGTTACCTTATAAGTAACCTTATCTGCTGCTGTTGCAACCCACATGATGGTATATTCTTTTGCACCATTCTGAATGGTAAAGGTTGTACCATTGGAAGCTTTATATCCGTCATATGTTTTTGCAGATGACACCGTTTTCGCATCCTTTGCAACAGTTACTGTCTCTTTTTCATCTGCTTTGTCTGCTTTTGTTTTTCCATCGTTTTTATAAAACATATGGACAATGGTAATTTCATATTTATCTGGTTTCGTATCATCCGGCTTTGTCTCTGTACCATCTGTTTTGTCTCCAGGTGTTCCATTCTGATCACTGCCAGTTCCCTGACCACCAGTAGTTTCCGAACTGCCTTCACTCGGTGTTGTCGTTTCCGATGATTTTGGTGCTGTTGTTTCTGATGATTTTGGTGCTGTTGTTTCTGATGATTTTGGTGTTGCTGTTTCCGATGATGTCTCGGATGATGTAGTCACACCAGATGATTCCGTTCCTGTAGCATGGTATCCCACACGTTTTGCGGAAGCTGTCACTGCTGCCTGTGCAATGTCCACTTTTGTTGATCCACCAACGGAAGCAGTAGGGAAGTTGGAAGTATCCACATCTCCTGCTCCGACTTTGGATGGTGTGCAGGTGCTGTCAACCGTTTCCACTGTATCCTGAATAACAGCCTCCACCTCAACATTGTCTACCTCTGCATCCTCTGCCGGTGCTACTTCTGCTGCGGATTTAATCTCGTCTTTGACATCTACCTTGGTGTATTCAATCTTATCCTTAACCGTTACTTTGTAAGAATTCTCTTTTGAGATATATCCGTCAATCTCATTCAAAGAGACATCATACTTTCCAGCTTCAATACTCTTTATGTAAATGATACCGTCTTTATCATCATCTGAATATGTAGTTGATTTTGCCTTTTTCTTGTCTGCCTTGATCGTGATTTCAAAAGGCTGTCCCTTTACATTTTTCGAGGACTCGTCCTGAATCTTGATCTTCAGATCCTTCTCAATAGAACTTCCGACCAATGTAACGGTTTCCGGTTCTGCCGCCTCTGTCTCTTCCGTGACAACCTCTTCAACTGCCACAACTTCTTCCGTCGGTTCTTCTGCCACCTCTGTACTTATCACAACATCTGCCACAATTGGTTCCGGCTGATGAAAATGGTCATATAAAAAATATCCTCCTGTTCCGACACCGCCAACTGCTGTCACAGTGGCTACACCCGCTATGATTGCCTGTGTCTTTGTCAGCCCGCTAAGCAAAGTCGCAACCCCTTTTACCTTTCCGGCTGCGCCCTGAATTAAATTCAGAAAATTCATTCTCGTCTCCTCCTCGTCTGCATTTCCAATTACTTATCGTAAATTTTTCGCAATTCACTCTATTATGATAAAGAATATGTCTGCAGTAATTCGCTGCTATTCCTTCTTTGTAATCATGCGAAACTAATTATAGCATTTTCCCATATTATGTAAATATAATTTTTCTTATTTTTTCGGAAATTTTTTCCACCGGAAAATATTATTCTTATTTTCAGGGTTACACGCCCTCACAGTCAAATGCCGGGATAAAACTCTCCTCCGCTGTGTCTCCCTCCTGAATAAAACCATTTTCTATTCCGATCTCAATCGCATAATCCACCAGTGTCTCATATTCCTCATCGGTAATCCTGCGATTTAATTCCGGATACTTTTCCAGATTGGAAAGTGGGGTGAACTGATTCATGATACTGATATAAATCATATCTCCGTAAGTTTCATGCAGATATTTTAAAATCTGCATGGAATCCGCCATACAACCGGGCAGTGTCAGATGTCTTACGATCGTTCCACTTAAAATAAGGTTATCTTCATCTCCATTTACAAACACAGCCTTTCCTGTCTGCCGCACCATCTCTGCGATCGCTGCCTTTACAACCTCTGCATAATCCGGAGCATGGGAATACTTTTTACTCAAAACCGGGCTCATATATTTAAAATCCGGCAGATAAATATCCACATAACCCTCTAACCTTTTGATTGTCTCGACGGTCTCATAACTGCTGGTATTGTATACAATTGGAAGTTTTAAGCCTTCCTGCTTTGCCAGATCCAGTGCTTTCGTAATCTGTGGGACAAAATGTCCCGGTGTGACCAGATTAATGTTATTGGCACCTTTTTCCTGCAATTCCAGAAAAATTTCTGCAAGCCGTTCCACAGAAATTTCTTTTCCCACTGTTCCGTTTGCGATATTCTCATTCTGGCAGAACACACAATGCAGCGGACATCCCGAAAAAAATACAGCTCCAGATCCCGCATCTCCCGAAATGCAAGGTTCCTCCCAAAAATGAAGTGCTGCCCTCGCAACTTTTAAATTTTCTGTCTGTCCACAGATTCCTTTTTCACCCTTTTTCCGGTCTACAAGGCATTTTCTTGGACATAAATCACATTTCACACCTGCTACCTCTTGCTAAACACGTTATTTTCCGCTATTATATAGCAGTCAAAAAGATTTTTACAAAAAAATCTATCTTTTTCATTATAACAAAAGAAAAAGAAATGGATACTATTTTTAACAAAAGTTAATGAATTATTAAGGAGTAAACTATGAGTTTAAAAAATGTAATGGTCGCACAGTCCGGTGGCCCGACAGTTGCAATTAACGCCAGCCTTGCAGGTGTGATCCGTGGAGTCATGGCATCTGATCAGTATGAGACTGTCTATGGATCTGTAAATGGAATCCTTGGCATCTTAAACAATCATTTATTAAATCTGACAGAAATTATGAATGAAAATCCGGCATATCTGGATCGTCTGGAAACAACACCGGCAATGTATTTAGGTTCCTGCCGTCATAAACTGCCGGATTATCTGGATGATGATTCCTCATATGTTTTTATCTTCAAACAGTTTGAATTATACAATGTCGGCGCCTTCTTCTACATTGGCGGAAACGACTCTATGGACACCGTTTTAAAATTATCTGAATACGGCAGAAAAATTGGCAGCAATGTCCGCATCATCGGCATTCCAAAAACAATCGACAACGATCTGTGTGAAACAGACCACACTCCTGGTTTTGGTTCCGCTGCAAAATATATTGCTTCCTCTGTTTTAGAGATTGCCCATGACACTTTTATTTACGCAGTCAAGAGTGTCACGATCATTGAGATCATGGGACGTGACGCAGGATGGCTGACCGCTGCCGCTGCTCTTGCAAGAAACGGATATAATTCCGCTCCACATTTGATTTATCTTCCGGAAGTTCCGTTTGATACGGACGACTTCCTGTTAGATGTAAAACGTATGCTGTTTGAACGCAATAACGTTATCATTGCCGTATCAGAGGGTATCCGCGATGCATCCGGCAATTACATCAGCGCTTCTGAGAAGTCAGTCGATACATTTGGCCACAGCCAGCTGAGTGGCGCCGGAAAAACATTAGAATTCCTTGTGAAAGAAAAATTAGGTGTAAAGGTCCGTTCCATCGAAGTGAATGTATTACAGCGGTGTGCAGCCCATTTAGCATCCAAAACAGATCTTATGGAGTCTGTTGAATTAGGAAAAAAAGCCGTTGCGCTCTCCGAGGAAGGCGTAACAGCTTCCATGGTCACCATGAACCGTGTATCTGACGATCCATATACGATCGAATATGGATATGCCGAGATAAAAAATATTGCCAACGAAGCCAAATCCGTTCCTGCTGAATGGATCAACGCCGCTGGCAATGATGTTACACAGGAATTAATTGATTACCTCACTCCATTGATCCAGGGTGAATCCAATGTCACCTATGAAAATGGTCTTCCTGTTTATATGGATGTCAGTCATCTGACAAAACATCAATAAATTTTCCAATCTCAGCCCACGCTTTTCTGGATTCTGGCAGCATTTTTGCTGCCATCTGGAAAATGTGGAACATTCCATCATAAATACTGAGTCTTACTTTCACACCCTGATGTCTCGCTTTCGAGGCAACACTCACCGAATCACTTAACAGCATCTCATAAGAACCTACCTGGATGAGCATTGGCGGAAATCCTCTGAAATCCCCATACAAAGGTGAAATATAAGCATCCATCGGATCATGGTCACCCACATAGTCTTTGTTATAGATCAGGCTGTCCCTCGTATTTCCGAACAACGGATCCCTCTCATAATTGGTATCATAAGATTCACCGCTTGCCATAAGATCTGTCCATGGAGACATTGCAACGATTCCACATGGAAGCTGTATCCCATAATCTTTCAGATAATGGCACAACGCCATCGCAAGCCCTCCGCCTGCGGAATCTCCTGCCACAATGATATCCTCTGCAAACCAGCCCTGGTCGAGCAGCCACTGATATGCACTCACTGCATCTTCCAATGCCGCCGGATATGGATTTTCCGGTGCCACACGGTAATCGATGGTGAGCACACTCATCCCTTTGCTGACTTCATTGTAAAGTCCTGCAAACATACGATATGCGTTCCGCATCGCTCCGATATACCCACCGCCATGAAGCTGTAAGATTACCTTCTGCTTATTTGGATTTTCCTTTAATTCAAGCCACTCCATTGTGAAGTGCTCCATCTCGATAGTGGTCATGGTGAACATATCCGGGCATTTCCACGGCGGTTCGACCATTTTTTTCCGCAGTTCACCGCTTTTGATTTTCCTGCCGATCAGGTTATCGTTTGTCACATGCGCGATCAGGTCACGCATGACATTTCCTGCGATGCTCGCTTCGTTTGTCTCATGTTCTCTTTCTTTTTTTAATGTCAATTTTCTGATCATAAACCCTCTTATTCAAACTTCTGTCGTTTCCTTATCTGATATGGAATCTTCTCTTCAGTTCCACCCTGGCTCTTCTGTCACCGATAATCAGCGTTCCAAGGAACAAAAATACAGACGTTCCAAGTGCCGCGAGCGCCAGATACGGCACATAAATAATTCCAGTCAAATACAGAATAATCGGAACAAAACTACAGAGAATCATAAAAATCTGCCACATAATATAACTCTGCCAGTTTCTCCGGTTTACACACATCAAAATCAAAATTCCTGCATCAACTAAAATAATCGCCGCCGGGAACACGTACCGTACCGACCATCCCCGGTAACCATTCACAAAATCGATTGCGATCAATATCAATATGGCAATTAAAGTCAAAACAATTGTTTTGGCAATATAGCCGGTTTTCCCAAGGATAGCAAACCGTACAACCAGATATCCGTAAAAAAAGATCAGACCGGTAACAAGACTCCACGCCGTCTCAAAATCACCGTAATGATTCACTACAACTAAAACCGCCTCTGCCACGATCGCCACAAAAAGATAAATCCGCGACAAAAGCATCATCCGTCTTGTTTTGATCTTGACATCGGGATACATATTTTCCACCTCTATCGTAGGCTCTAATACGGAGTGACAGAGCGGGCAGCGCTCCGTCTCATCCAACACTTCTATATTACATTGTTTACATCTGCTCATCTCACACCATTACTTTCCTGTTTTTTCTATCCTGATCCATTCTTCTTAATCGGCAGTTACACCATTTGTATCTAACTCTACCTCAATTCCGTCTGCTGCGATTTTGCGGAAAAATCCCCGCTGCACGGAAACATCTTTCAGATCAAAGCTGAATGAGAACACTAGCGTACTTCCATAAGAACAGATCGTTCCCTTCAAATGCTGTCCCTTCGACATTGCAAGAAATGCATGGAACATCTCCACATATGGGCGGTATTCCTCATCCACACCGATATTTCCGATATTTGTGATCGTCGTTGTATTGGCAAGTGCAGACTTTGTATACACAAGCTTCATTGCAATATTTTTTAAGAAAAGTGGTACTGCGCGCGCAGCAAGCAGTTTCTCATTGGATACATTATAGGAAAACAATTTCTCCAGATGCTCCCTGTTGATCTGGCTTCTCAGATTATCACGCACGATTGCCAGCACTTCCGCAAACGTGTAGACTTCCTTTGTCGGATGAAATTCTGCCGACACCATGACAAAGAAATTCTTTGTTGTGATCGAATTAAAGTATGGGCGCAGATTTACCGGAACCGCCACGCGGATCGGACTTGCGGACGGCATTCCCTTCATACACTCCGTATACACACTCCAGATATAAACGGAAACAAGATATTCATTGATACTGCAGCCATATCTGTGACATACCTCTTTCAACTGCGGAACCTGCATATATCCATGCATAACTCCAAATTCTCCCGGTCCCAGATGCTCTCCCTTTAACAGATATGCCTTTTTTGTCTGATAGCCTTTTGCAGAACTCTTCTTATAATTTTTTAAGAAACTGTCCTCTCTGTTTAAAGATGTACCACTGTTTAAGGAATCCCCCACCTTCTCTTTCAGTTCCGGGTGCGCAAGGCGCAGATACTGGTACGTCAACTCTTTCAAAAAATTAATGCCGCCCATTCCATCCGTCAGCACGTGGAACACTTCCAGATTAATCCTGTATTTATAATAAGTCACGCGGAACATATAACTGTGGTTTTGATTCTGCTGGATATAGCGGCATGGAAAATTGCTCTCCTCACGTACTTTCGGCGCAGATTTTCCATTCTCCTCAAAATAATACCAGAACACCCCCATGCGGAGCCTTAAATTAAATCCATCCATCTTCGGAAGGACAATATTTAACGCCTGCTGCAAAATATCAGGCTGTACAAGCTCCGTCAGTGTCACACTGATGCGGTAGACATTGCTCATATTCTCTCCTGCGATCACAGGGAAAAGATGTGCCGTGTTATCAAGCCTGTCCCACCGGATCTCCCGGTAGGCTTTCTTTTCCTTCTTTCTTTTCTGTTTTTTATTGTCTATTGTAATTTCTTCTGTCTCAGAAGTCACGGTCTTTTTCTTCATGATTCACTCCACTCTTTTCATGCTTCCTTTGATTATATCTGAATCTGTCTTAAAATACAAGTTTCCGGTTCTGTCTCTGCCAGATAATGAAGCGTCAATTTTACAAAAATTTAACAAACAGCATTATTGATTTTTCTTCAAGTTTTTAATAAAATATCTTCTGTGGTATCTGGTCTATCCAGAGACAAACTTATATTTCAAATATCAAACTTTAATAATCATCGCGAAACTCCTTATAACATAAAATAGTTTTGCACGCACTTATTCATAATAGACAATTGCGAAACTCTTATAAACGTAAATTGAATTATGAAAATTGACAAAAGCTTGAGAAAGCATTGGGGAACGGTCGGTTCTTAGAAGGCAGGTGCGACGTAAGTCGTGACTGGCTTCTTAGTACCGTTACCAGTGACACATAGCGAAAGCGTGTTTTCGAAAATTTTGTTAATTCTTCATAATTCAGCACAGCCTTAAGGAAGTTTCGCAGACACTTATTCATGAAAGAACAGGAGATTTTATGGAATTTAAAAAACTGAATGCACCTTCCCTGAAGGAACTTTTTGTAAATGAACTGCAAAATATGATATTATCCGGCAAACTTGAGATTGGCTCCAAACTGCCACCGGAACGCGAACTGGCGGAATCCATGAAAGTGTCCCGTGCGGTCATCAACTCCGGTATCGCGGAACTGGAAAAGAAAGGTTTCCTCGTGGTTCGTCCAAGAATCGGAACCTTTGTAGCAGACTATCACAGAGACGGTTCTTTAGACACACTCGTTGCCATCATGAATTACAATGGCGGCGTTTTAAAAAACCGTGAAGTAAAATCCGTACTGGAAGCAAGAATCATGTTTATGGTGGAAGCCTCCCAGTTTGCGATTGACCGTGCATCAGATAAAGAACTGTTAGGGCTTCAGGAATATGTCTACCAGATGGAAAACTGTACTGACCCGGAAAAGACCGCTTCTCTTATTTTTGAGTTCAGCCACGAGATTGCCTACATCAGTGGCAACACTCTGCTCCCACTCTTTTTTGTCTCGTTCCGCGATCTTGTATGCAGCCTCTGGGTTCGCTACGGACAAAAATACGGCACCAAAGAATTATACTACAGTGCAAAAAAAATCTTTGACTGCCTTCTCGCAAGAGATAAAGAAGCAGTCAAAGCTTTTATCACAACCTCCACAATGGAGAGCATTGATGGCTCACGCACCATTTATTATGTGGATTAGTATAACTTTTGTTTTTCAAAAATTCTTATGCCTGTGAGGATGTATTTACAAACTGGCTCTCATAAAGATTTGCATAGAATCCCTTTTTAGTCAGCAGTTCTTCATGACGTCCCTGCTCAATAATATGACCATCTTTCATAACCAGGATAATATCCGCTTCCTGAATGGTCGACAGACGATGAGCCACAATAAAACTGGTACGTCCTTTCATCATTTTTGCAAACGCTTCCTGAATCTTGATCTCGGTTCGTGTATCAATGGAAGAAGTTGCCTCATCCAGAATCAGCATTGGCGGCAGGCAAAGCATAACACGGGTAATACATAACAACTGTTTCTGTCCCTGGGAAAGATTACCGCCGTCCTCTGCCATCACGGTGTCATAACCCTGCGGCAGACGCTTGATAAAACTGTGTGCATGGGAAGCTTTTGCCGCTGCGATCACTTCCTCATCGGTCGCGTCCGGTTTTCCCATCACGATATTATCACGGATGGTTCCACTGCGCAGCCATGTTTCCTGCAATACCATACCATAATTATTTCGAAGGCTCTTTCTTGTCATATCATTGATTGGCACTCCGCTCACACGGATCGTTCCGCTGTTTGTATCATAAAAACGCATCAAAAGATTGATCAATGTCGTTTTTCCGCATCCGGTCGGACCGACGATCGCCACCCTCTGTCCCGGTTTTACAGAAAGATTAAAGTCCTCGATCAGTTTCTGTTCCGGCACATAAGAGAAAGATACATGCTCTAACGCCACATGACCGTCTGCCTCCTCCAAATTCACTGCATCCGGCGCATCCGGAACTTCCGAAGGCTCCTCCATCAATTCAAACACCCTCGCTGCACATGCCAGCGCATTCTGTAACTCTGTCACAACACCGGAAATCTCATTGAAAGGTTTTGTATACTGGTTTGCGTAACTGAGTAACGCAGAAAGCTGTCCGACTGAAATACCTCCTGCAATTGCGGTAAATGCTCCTACCACGCCAACGACTGCATACACCAGACTGTTGACAAACCGGGTTGCAGGATTTGTGATACTGGAAAAGAAAATGGCTCTCAAAGAACATTTCTGTAATCTGCCATTGATCTCATCAAACTTTTCCAGTGCTTCATCCTCATGGGAAAACGCCTGAACAACCTTCTGGTTACCGATCATTTCCTCGATAAATGCGGTCTGTTCTCCTCTCGTCTCGGACTGTAATTTAAACATGGAAAAAGTTTTCTTTGCGATAAAACTTGCCACAAGCAGCGAAACCGGTGTGATCACAACGACTGCCACCGTAATTTTCACACTGATCGTAATCATGAAGATCAACGTACCTAAAATGGTTACAATACCGGTGAAAAACTGGGTAAATCCCATCAGCAGACCATCCGCAAACTGATCCACATCCGCAATGACACGGCTGACGATCTCGCCGTAGGAATGTCCGTCAATATATTTTAATGGGAGTCTTTCAATTTTTTCAAATGCTTCTTTCCTGATATCCCGGATAATATGATAAGTGATCTTATTGTTGCATGCATTCATGATCCACTGTGCAGCTGCAGTCAGAAGAATGATACCTGCCATCCTTTTCAGGATTGCAAGGATTCCTGCAAAATCCACCACTCCTTTTTCAATGATCAGATCGACTGCGCGTCCGGTCAATACCGGCAGATATAAAGTCAATGCAACTGTCACTGCCGCAAGGACAATGGACATTCCAAGATACCCCCAGTATCTTCTGATATAATTCATCACTTTTTTGATTGTTGATCTCTGATGGTTATTGATCCTCTTTTTCATTTATCTTCCCTCCTTCTCATCTTCGGTCTTTTTAAACTGGGAATAATAAATTTCCTGATATACTTCACACTGTTTTAAGAGTTCCTCATGGGTTCCCATTCCAACGATCTGACCATCATCTAACACAATGATCTTGTCTGCATACATAATGGATGCTGCTCTCTGCGATACGATAAATACGGTTGCTTTGTTCTCCATATCACGGATTGCCATACGAAGTTTTGCATCTGTCGCAAAATCCAGTGCAGAAGCACTGTCATCTAAGATCAGTATATCCGGCTTCTTCACAACCGCACGGGCAATCGTCATTCGCTGCCGCTGTCCTCCGGAAAGATTCTTACCGCCCTGCTCGATCTCAAAATCAAGTCCGCCTTCTTTTTTATCTACAAACTCTTTTGCCTGGGCAACCTCTAACGCCTGCATGATGTCCTCATCCGTTGCGTTCTCATTACCCCATAACATATTTTCGCGGATCGTTCCCTTGAACAAAACCGCTTTCTGGAGTACCATACCGATTTTTCCACGAAGTTCTTCCAGAGAATACTCACGCACATCTTTTCCCCCGATCTGCACGCTTCCCTTTGTCGCATCATAAAAACGCGGGATCAGGTTGACGACCGATGATTTTCCGGAACCTGTACCACCAATGATACCGACCGTCTCTCCCTTTTTCACAGTGAAATCGATGTCTGTCAGGGATTCCTCTCCAGCTCCGGCATAAGTTAAGCCCACATGGGAAAATACCACTTCCGGCACTTCACCACTGTGTTCTGTTTTTTCCTCTGCCACAGGCGTCACCGCATGATCTGTGATGGATGGCTGTAATTCAAAAATCGCCTGAATGCGGTTTCCGCATGCAATAGATTTATTAATGCTGATAATAAGATTTGCAAGTTTTATAAGTTCCACTAAAATCTGGGACATATAATTTACCAGTGCTACCACTTCACCCTGTGTGATATATCCGCTGTTAACACGGATTGCTCCTGTCCAGACTAAAACAACGACTGCACCATTTATGATCACATAAGTAAGCGGATTCATCAGCGCTGAAATTTTTCCTACATAAAGCTGGATCTTTGTCAGTGCATCATTGCTATTATTAAAGTCTGTGATCTCATCCTCCTCTTTATTAAAAGCACGGATCACCCTGCTTCCGGTCAGGTTCTCTCTTGTGATCCCAAGCACCTTGTCCAGTGCAGACTGTACTTTTTTATACAATGGAATACTCACAAGCATAATTCCGAATACCACAACCGATAACAGCGGAATCGTTACAACAAAGACAAGAGCAGCTTTCACATCGATTGTGAATGCCATGATCATTGCACCGAACACGATAAACGGCGAGCGCAGAAACAAGCGTAATACAAGGTTTACACCATTCTGCGTCTGGTTGATATCACTTGTCATTCTCGTGATCAGTGTGGATGTTCCCACAGTATCCATCTCCGAAAATGATAGTTTCTGGATATGCTCAAAAAGTGCGTGGCGAAGTCCTGTGGAAAAACCAACCGCCGCCTTTGCTGCAAAATACTGTGCTGTGATAGAACACGTCAATCCGATCACTGCAAGCAGCACAAGTACCAGACACATTTTCATAATGTATGGTTTATCTCCGTCTGCTACTCCATGATCGATGATCGCCGCCATAACAAGAGGCACGATCAGCTCAAAAGACGCTTCGAGCAATTTAAAAAGCGGTCCTAACACGCTTTCTTTTTTATAATCTTTCAGGTACACCAATAACTTTCCCATTTCCTGTTCTCCCATTAAAATTCCTTTCGTTTTTAAGACAATACAGAAACCGGCACAAATACTTGCGCCGGTTTCCTTCTGTCCCTATTATGCTGTTTTATCCAATGCTTATCCGCACTATACTGTGCGTCTCTTTCAAACCATCGTCTTCTACTCCGATTATTGTTTAATATCCTTCATCTTCTGCAGTCCGAAAATAACTGCACCGCCAATCAAAAAGAAAAGAATACTAAAATCATGGATTCCCATAGCCGGCTGCGGAGTATCCAGAGTAGTCGGTCCCATAACAACAGCGAAGATGGAGCCAAGCATCAGTCCGATGATCAGATAAATCGTCTGTGCCCTGTACTTTTCCAATGCCCTGCGGATCAGCTTTACTACACTGAAAATGCCGACTAAAACACCGCATCCAAAAATAAACACCGTCCAGAAGCTTGAAAAATCCAAATGCAGCATATCCTTGATCGCAGTGATGATCGGAAGATATAAGCCAAAGATCAAAAGCAGGGTGGACCCGGAAATTCCAGGAAGCACCATGGCTGAAATAGCGATCACTCCTGCAAAAAACACAAACACCGCAAGACCCGGTGTCAGATGATCCAGATTCACTCCGTCATTTCCACCGGAAACCGGATTAAAATATGTGATGGCACATACAACCGCAATACCAAGCAACACAAACGGTATCGCCTTTTTATTGGTTCCAAGACATTTTTTCTCCTCTTTTATCACGATCGGGATCGCAAAAATAATAAATCCGATAAACAGGGAGCTTATATAATAAATATGTGATTCAAATACACTTGTCAGGATCAGTACTGCGATCACAAATCCACTGATCCATCCTATTCCAAGTTTGATCAGGAAAACAAATGCGTCTTTTCTCTCCTCTTTTGTTCCGGTCAGCAGATCATCAATTGAATCGATAAACTTATCATAAAATCCAAGTAAAAATGCAATTGTGCCTCCGGATACACCCGGAACACTGTCTGCTAATGCCATACAGAAACCTCTGATAAACTGAATTATAAACATATCTTTCCCTCGTTTTTCATTTTATTGTTTTACAGCACTGCACAACATTATAACTTATATAGGTTCTATTTGTCTATATATTTATCCAGCTGGTGTGATACACCTTATTTCCGTATCAGATCTTTTACCACTTCCCCGGCAATGATCAGCCCTGCCACGGAAGGAACAAATGCCACACTTCCCGGTATGTCACGCCGCTCTGTACACTTGTGCTCTGCTCCCGGCGGACAGATACAGTTTGTCCTGCAGCTGATGGCCATATCCTCGATCGGTCTTGTTGGGATTTCTTCGGAATAAACTACTTTTAGCTTCTTCACTCCGCGCTTTTTCAGTTCGCGGCGCATTACTTTTGCAAGCGGGCAGACTTTTGTCTTATAAATATCTGCCACCTTAAACTGGCTTCCGTCAAGCTTATTTCCCGCCCCCATGCTGCTGATGATCGGGATATCCTTTTCCTTCGCCTTCATGACAAGCTCGATTTTTGCAGTTACAGTATCCACCGCATCCACAATATAATCATATTCCCCAAATGGAAAATCATCCGCATTCTCCGGCAGGAAAAAGCACTTATGGATCCGTACATCCGCCTCCGGATTGATTTCCAGGATGCGGTCACGCATCACCTCTGCCTTATACTTTCCTACCGTCTTTCTTGTCGCAATGATCTGGCGGTTTAAGTTTGTCAGACATACTTTGTCATCATCGATCAGATCAAACGCTCCCACACCGCTTCGCACAAGCGCCTCGCAGACATAACCGCCGACGCCGCCGACACCAAAGACAGCCACTCTGGAGTGTCCGAGTTTCTCCATCGCCTCTTTTCCCAATAATAACTCCGTTCTTGAAAACTGGTTTAACATAATGATTTTTCCTTTTCTTCTATAAACATTAACAAAAAGCTGACTGCCAGAACAGCACTTGAAAACCAGATTGCCTTAAATCCAAGCCGCATAGACAGATTTCCACCGATTCCTGCTCCCACTGCAAAAAACAGGATAATCCCAAAATAATACATCGCCTGCCGGATCTGCTCCGGGCGTCTGTCCCTCATATACGCTGACAATGCCGCCGTGCCGCTTCTTAAGTTTCCGATACACATCGTACTCGCATAAGAATATCCGCCAACTTTGCGGAATGACTGCACCTGCATCGCACAGGAGAACGACACTAATGTTGTCGCAAGCATATTATAATCCTGCGGAATAAATCCGACACCAAATAAAATGAGGATCTCCAACAATAATATCCCCTGCCTCCAATGAAGACGGTTGGCATATTTAAACTTTCCCTGTACACAGTCTGCAAAGAAAACGCCTCCGGCAAATGCGAGCAGCGGTATCAGATAATGCAGCCCTCTCTGCCATTCACCCAGCATAAAATGCTGGCTCATCAGTACCACGTTTCCCGTCTGTGCATTCGAAAATACTTCATCCCTTGTAAAATAAGTATATGCATCCTGAAATCCGCCGGAAAGTGCCAAAAATACACTCGTAATAAAAGCCTCCGACATCTGGACTCTTGCATTTTTCGCTTTTGCTTTTTCAAAAAACACGGTCATCACCTCACATTTTTTATCGTGTCGTATTATAACGCTTTTTCCGGCAAATGTAAAAACTATTTGATAAAAAATATTCTTTTCCGACAAAAAATATCATTTTTATTCCGTCCGCATAACTTTTTTCCTTGTTTTCTCCACAGCAGGTTATGTGGAATGGTCTTTTATGATGTGGAAAGAGCCAGCTCCTGACGGGCTGGCTCTGTGATGGGTGGTTTTTGTCTTGGGTTATCTGGATTCAGACTGGAGTTCGGCGATAGCGGTGTTGTATTCGGACTCGGTGTAATCTTCCAGAATGTCTTCCTTCGTTGCCCGGATCACGCTGTCCAATACTTTTTTCAGTATTTACTCAATAATATGGTATATTAACAAGTGTAGCGTTTTCCCCGATTGGGTTGTGACCTCTTCGTAGCCACACTTTTCAAAATGGAATTTTTCAACCAAATGGACACTTGGTTCATTTCTTTGATCTACTCCATACAGATAATACTCGTATTTATCTGTTGAATTCAAGTAATCTACCAGACATTTTAACGCTTCATGCCCATATCCCTTCCCCTGAGCAGAGTTTTTTAACCAAATCCCAAGTTCAGGTGTTTTTCCAGTAATATCAAACGCTTCCATGCTTCCCAAAAACTCACCATCATGTGTGAGGATAACCAGTTCAAGCATTTTTCCCTGTTCCATATCTGTAACAAACTTCGACATGACTTCATCTGCCTTATTCATATCACAAAAACTATCTGGATATTGATACTTTACAATTTCATCCGTAAATTCTTTAAAATACTGCTCTAAATAAGAATTACTGTATGGCTGTATCATAAGCCTTTCTGTTTTTAATAGAAACTCCATATTCTCTTTCCCCCTACATCTCAATTCTCAATATGCAAAAAAAGAGGAAACCTCTTTAATAAAAGGTTCCCTCTTTTCTTTCTCTAATGCGGAAGATGGGACTTGAACCCACACGCTCGCAATGAGCACAAGATCCTTAGTCTTGCTCGTCTGCCAGTTCCGACACTTCCGCATGTCAGTCATCTCTCGTGACGACTTCCTAATAATAGCAAAGAAAAACAAAAAAGTCAACCACTTTTTTCAAAAAAATTGTAAAAAGTTTTTCATACAATTAAAACAATTTTTTCAAAAAAAGTCTTGACTTATTCTATAAACCCGGATATAATAGTGTTTGTTCGCAGAAGTGGCGGAATTGGCAGACGCGCAGGCTTCAGGTGCCTGTGGTAGCAATATCGTGTGGGTTCAAGTCCCATCTTCTGCATAGAGAAAGCCTTGATTGTATCAAGGCTTTTTTGTTATCTAAAATGAACTATATGATCATCATGAAATAGAGGAAGCTTCTTATTATGGAATTAAAAGAAATTGCTGTCATTCATACGGATTTTCCGGAAAAGTTTGGGATTCCAAGACAGAGCGGACTTGTCGGGGGATTGCAGGGAACGATTGTTTTTTCCCCGGAATACAGAAATGCAGATGCCATCCGGGGGCTTAATGACTTCTCCCACCTCTGGCTTGTATGGGGATTTTCCAAAGCAAAAAAAGATCACTGGTCTGCCACCGTCAGACCTCCGCGGCTCGGTGGAAAAGTGCGTATGGGTATCTTTGCAACACGCTCCCCTTTCCGTCCTAACCCGATTGGTTTATCTTCCGTAAAACTGGAATCTGTCACAATGGACGAAAAGTTCGGTCCCATTATCACAGTATCCGGTATTGATATGTTAGATGGTACGCCAATTTACGACATCAAGCCTTATCTGCCACATATCGACAGCCACCCGGAAGCCACAGGCGGTTTTGCTTTATCTGTAAGCAGTGAACAGTTAGAAGTTATTTTTCCAGAGCATCTGCTGCAAAAGATCCCGGAAGCTGACCGTAAACTGCTGTCAGAACTTTTATCCCAGGATCCAAGAGACCGGTTCATCCACGACAACAGCCGCATCTGGGGACTCACCTATGGAAATTACAACATCCGCTTTCAGGTACACGACAACGTGCTTACCGTATCAGAGGTTACAGGATTATAAATACTTCTCCTCAAATGCTCTCGCCGTCATCGGTCTTCCAAAATAAAAGCCCTGGATCAGCTGGATCTTGCTTCCCATAAGAATATCCAGCTGCTCTTTCGTCTCCACTCCCTCTACACAGACATTGACATCAATGGCGGATGCCAATTCCGCCACCATTTTAACAAAAGCATTGGAAAAATCATCCTTTCCGATATCAATAATAAAGCACCGGTCGATCTTGATCACATCGATCGGCATTTCCCGGATATGGTTCAGTGAAGAGTATCCGGTTCCGAAATCATCTAAAGCCACACGCACACCAAGTTTTTTGATATCCGCAAGAATCTTTTTCATGCGGTTCATATCGTTGATCGCCAGACTTTCGGTCACTTCCAGTGTCAGATTCTTTGGATCGATCCCTGTCTCGCTGATGACCTCAGCAATCTGCTCCACAATATCATTCTGCAATAGCTGTACAACAGACAGATTGACATTGACCTTATAATCCGGATGCCCCATATCATTCCAGTATTTGCAGCGCATGCAGGCCTCCCGTAAGATGAAGCTTCCGATCGGATTGATCAACCCTAAATACTCAGCCAGTGGGATAAACTCTGTCGGGGAGATCACGCCAAGTTCCCTCGAATTCCAGCGGATCAGTGCTTCTGCACCGGAGCATGGCATTCCCGGTTTTGAAATATCCGTGATTGGCTGATAATAAACTTCAAATTCATCAAACGCATTTCTGGTCGCATTGCGCATATTTTTCTCCAGATCCAGCCGTTTGAAAGATGTGGAGATCACATTTTCATCATAATAGGCAACACGGTTTTTTCCCGCACATTTTGCATCATACATCGCAATATCCGCTTTTTTGATCAGTTCCTCCACGGTATCCCCATCGGTTGGAAAACGTACAACTCCCATGCTCATGGTGCAGTAATACTCCGTTCCTTTTAACCTCCACGGTCTTGCAAATTCTGCCTTGATCCGGTCAATGATATTATGCAGATTAGGATATACCTTATGTGAGATCAGTATAATAAATTCATCGCCACCCATGCGGTAACAATTGTCATTCACTCCCGGGATCTGCTTCAATCCGGAAGAAATATTTTTCAGCAGGATATCGCCATACTGATGTCCCAATCCGTCATTGATATGTTTGAAGTCGTCCAGATCAATATATAAAAGTGCTCCCTCTCCACCGGATTCATGTGTATCTTCAACAAAATGCTGCAGATCCTGCTCGCAGCGCATACGGTTGTATAAGCCGGTCAGGAAATCATTGTTTGCCTGTTTCTCGATTTTCTGCTGGTACAGTTTTTTATCTGTGACATCATAAATTGTACAGAGTGTCACTTTTCTTCCATCCACCCACTGGATATGGGTGCTGTAGCAGTCAAACCATCGGTTTTCCTTCTCGGAATAAATTTCCCGGAACAGACCGTTTTTTGTCTCGGTCGCATCCTGTAAGCTGACAGGGCTGAGTGGAAGTTCCTCCAACGTCTTTTTAAAGAATTTCTGATATTTCTCGTTTGCATACAGAATATGTCCGGTCTGTGGATCTCTTACATAAATTGCACATCCCACATTTTCAAGGATTGCCTCTAAAGATGCATAGGAACTTGCAAGCGAATTTTTCGTGATACGTTTGGTTAAAATTGTCTGGATAATACGTTTTACGTCATTGATAAATTTAACATCCGCATTTTCCCATTTTTTCTTTTTCTCACTTTCACAAAAACAGAGATACATGCCCGCATGTCCGTTCACCTCCACCGGGAGAAAAACAGCCGCTGTCAGTTTTTTCTGTGCAAACAGACGTGCAAATCCCTCCGGCATCATGGAATCCGACGAGATCATATACGGCTTTCCGTTAAAAAACGGAAGTTCTTCTTTCGGGACTCCCTGCTCCTTTGCCATCTGCGGCTCACGTCCCCCGCCGGCATACTCGCAGATCATATCCACCGTCTTCTGCTCCTGATTTTCCCGGAGCAGTGCTCCTGCCGAAATCCCCAGATACTCGCAGGCATCTTTTAAAATGTCGTCCACAATTTTTGTAAAACTGTTTTCTGACTCAAGCATTTTTAAAATGGAGGTCATTGCTTCATTTCTGTGCAGCTGTTCCTTCATCTGTGCCTCAGATTCCCTGCTTTTGTTAAAAGCTTCCTGTGCTAACACTTCCTCCATTTTTACTGCAAAAATCTGTTTTGAGAGTGACTCTAAAAACTCCAACGATTTGTAATAGCGCTCCGGACTTGTCCGCATCATATAATCCGGAATATCTTCCGTACTGTCATCCATGATACCGATCACGATCCAGACTGCGATCGTCTCGCCGCTGACGTGGATCGCCACACCGCTCATTTTGATAAAATCTGTATCTAACGGTTCTTCCACCACACTCTCAATGCTGTGTCCGGTCATTTTGTCCAAAAGCGAAACATGACGCTCCCTGCCCGCTTTGCTGTACACATATTCCAATTCCTCTTTTGTTCCATATGCTTTTGTCACAACCCCGTTCTGTGCATTCAGGCATACCATGTATACATTGTTTGCATCGCAGAACCGGTCCTGCATGCTCTGCATTAAAGACTGATCTAACAGCCAGTCATTTGATTTCCCCTCAATTTCTTTGCTTTTGCCCGCTGTAAAAGCCATATCCCTATTACCCCTTAAATTGTTATTTCATTCCTATAATAAACAGACAGTACGAATCCTTTTTCCGGATCGTATACTCCTGGATCAGCCTGTAGCATGGCTGCAGCCGCAGTTGTTTTTTTACAAACCCTACCTCATTGGAATACATGATAATGATTCCATCCTCAGCCAGCAGACTCTTAGACTTTTCAAAAAAGCGGGCATAAAATGCATCCATATCCTCTTTTGCTTTCTTTCCTTTTACCGGCATATTGGTAACGATCTCATCAAACTTATAATCATGCTTAAAATCAAAATAATCCCGGTGGATAAAGTTGATCTTCTCTCCGGCAAGTGCTGCATTCTCTCTTGCCATGTCAATCGCATCACCGAAAATGTCAATCCCATATTTTTCCCTTGCCGGAACTAAGATATCGCGCTCGATCAGCATTGTTCCAACACCGCAGCACGGATCTAAAATCTGTGCATTTTCTTTCAGATATGGTTTTGCCAGATGCATGAGCATCGCCGCCGTTGCCGGATGGATGGACATTGCAATCGCATTTTTCCGGTAGGCAAACCGCTTCATCTTCATGGAATATAATTTCAAAAATGGAACAAAGCTTCCATCCTTCGCCTCGATCAGACGGATCTCAATCTCATAATCTGTGGTCGAATTCGCCAGTTTCCAGTCAGATTTTTTTTCCAGTGACGCACCTAATTTTTTCACAAACTCTGTTTTCGGTTCTGCACTCTTTACCTCCAGACGGAAGAAAAATGGTGCATCTCCCTCATGGCATTCCGTCAGAAATGCATAGAGATCCGAATGCCATAATAATTCTGCCGCCCTGTGCGGCATTGCAGGGATTCTTTCATTTGTGTGAATAGGAAACAATAATTCCCGGTAAGTGCGAAGCTTTGTAAATGGAGTCACTTCTTTCGAAAAAACCAGTACTCCCAATGGATGCAGCTCTGCCTTTCTCTGTACCGAAGCCCCGATCTCCTTTACTTCGGAAAGCGTGACCTCCCTCTGCTCCCGGTTTGTGAGAAGCAGCATCTCATGCGGCATCTGAAAACCGGTAAACTGATGTTTTTTTGCACCTTCCGTTTTCAAAATGATCTCATTTAACTCCCGGATCTCTTCGCCCTGATGTTTTTGTTCCTCAGCAGGCACCTGCTGATTTTTTACCTCCTGCAGACGGTTTTTAAAGAATTCGAGATTTTCCCTGACATCAAGCTTTCCCAGAGCTGTCAGATAAGCACTTTTCACATAAAGTGTTGTCTCATTCAGATAGGCTGCGATCAGTGCTTCTTTTGCCTGTTCAAGCTTTAAATCCCCGATCAGAAGTGCTGTATTTTTCCTTGTCTTGGCATCTTCATCTGATAAAAATGCAACGATCATGGACTCTTTTCCGGAGAGCAATTCCAAAAATGCTTTTTTACTGTCCTGCTTCTTGATCTCTTTTCTGATCTGACTGATCGTTGTTCTGATTTCCTGTTTTTCTTCTAATTTATGAAATTCATTTTCTAACATATTTTCTTATATTAACCCTTTATCCGATTGTTTCCGTCATTATTTTGTTTTTTGTAACAAAAAAGTCCGGTTCATAAGCTATTCTAATTTATTTCCTGTGTTTTTTCAATACCGTAGGTATCGATATATGTCAATAAGTCTGTCTTGAAATCCGACCAGGCTTTACTGTTTTCGACAAAATATTTTGGGCAATCCTTTCCTGTTACATCATAATGTCGAATCACGTCGTCTGTGGTCAGATCATACCGCCCCATAAGCCATGCCACAAGTTCGACCAATGACTGGTAAGTTTCATCTGTAAACTTTCCGCTCTCATCTGGAATACAGCATTCTACCGAAATGGTATCGCTGTTTCTGTCATTGGATGCATAAGAGACCTCATTACATGGAATGCACTGAGTGATTTCCCCACTGATTCCAATGATAAAATGGCTGCTGGCATGCGTCTCCCCTGTCTCTGCCAGACTTTCAAAATAACTGCGGTTCTGTTCCGCTGTCGTTCCCGGATTTGCCGTATAATGGACAACTATCCCATTTACCTGCGCAAGCTCTGTTCCCGGTCTGGAATACTCATTGACCGTCAGCAGCTCTACCGCAAAATCCGGAGATTCCTCAACATACTTGACAGGCTCTGATACCACTGCCTCCTCCGCTGCTGATTTTTCTGCCACTTTATGCACCAACATTACAATAAGAAGCAATGCAAGAAAAAAAACGGTAAACGTCACTGCCCGAAAAATAATCTGCTGCTTTCGTCTCTTTCTTCTCCGCTCTCTCCGAGCCTGTATTCTTCTGCGCTCCTGTTCTTCGTAAATCTCTTCGTCACTCCGCTGCATAAAACTCTTTTGTGTTCTCCCTTACCCCATTTTTGTATTCTTTTTTCTTCGTTTTTTCCTTCTTTTTACTTTTTACCCCAAAATTGTATTTTTGTGAATACTTAACAAATTATTCACACTTTTTTTGTTGACTTTTCCCAAAGTCAGTACTATACTAGCCTCGAAAACAAGAAAAGAAATCAAATATAAGGAGGCGAGCATATGTATACAATCGATCCAGCAATGTCTTTCGGTGAAGTAATTCTTTACTATGAGAAATACCTTACAGAGACAAAATCAGAAGGTAAAAAGCCAGTATCCTTCCTGCATTTCATTACAGGCAGATACTAATAGCCGGCTGAGCAGACCGATAGCGCAAAGCTATCCGGTACTCTGTCACCCGGCTATTTTTTATATCTGTCCAAGCAGATGCTTTACATGAAAAGCTTCATCAAAAGAAATATCATCTTCCAGAATCTCTAACGTCTCCTCCGAATGTTCCACTTCCCTTGAAAAAATTCTTGCATTCGCAATCCGGTCGTCCAACTTGAAACTTTTTCCATTGGCAAAATATCGTACAATATCCATATCGCGGATTACTAAAAATCCCACAATTGCGAACTGTGCTTTTGCCAGAACATTTCCGTCATACCATGCACGCATAAAATACCGGTATGTAAAATAAACAAGAATATGTTCATACCAGATTTCATTGTAATCGCCGGACTTTTTATATTCCTCAAGTGCCTCGGTGTAAGAATGTGTCTCAAAGAAATTACGCACCCGCTGTTTTACTTCCATCCATTCCTCGTTGACATTCTCAAGTTCATCGAACGTCTCCATACGGACATGAAAATATTCCATCGGCTCCCACAGTTCTTCCTCTGGATTTTCCACCACATTCTGCAATTTTTCACAGAATTTCAGATACTCCCTGATCCTGTCGTCAATACTCTTTTCCCGGTTCTGTAAAATGGCAACCGCCTGTGTCCGGTACTCCTCTAAATGAGAACAGAACTCCTCCATATCTTCCTCGAAAGGTTCTTCCTCCTCATCCTCGTAAAATTCATCTTCAATTCCAAGATCCGGCAGTTCGATATCTTCATAAGACATTTTACCCTCATCAGAAAAAATAATGCGTCCTACTTCTTCACAGGACACACTCAAAGATTTTTCCCTGACATCGCCGTACTCCACAACAAAACGTGGATACTCGGTGCAGACTTCACACAAAGCCTCCTCGCCAAGTTCGCTGTAAATATCGCATAATTTGTTCTGATCTAAAAATGGGCACCAACCGTTTTTCCGCAATACAAAGCTGTGTTCCCCATCTTCTGTCACCGTCTGCTCTTTCAGGCGCTCTCCAAACGCTCCCTCAATCCCCATGTAATAATCATAGGAATCCTCATCAATATCAATCTCCCAACCAATGCAGCAACTGTGTTCACATTTATCTGCAATGCACTGAAATGTTTTATAATAAGAAGGTACTCGTAAAATCATCTGTTTATCCTTATTTGCTTTCTTTGAAATATTCACTGATCATATAACCGACACACCAGATACCTCCTGCCAAGGACAGATACAAAAATCCCTGTATGAGCGCGCCGATCAAAAGTCCTATCGAAAGATGTCCTGCGATCTGTGCCAGTATCACGGAATGCACCGGTTTTTTCAACACCTGCCAGACTCCTATATAAAACCATCCAAAGACACCTGCCCAATAGGCAGATACCGCCAGGAATGTCTTCCACGTAATTTTCATCTCTCTGCTCCCTTTATTTTCTGAAACCAGAATTTCTCTGTTCATTTTTCTGCCAGTGTTCATCATATCACAGTTTGCTATTCCATCGCAAGAATCACTTTACCGGCATCCCTTGTGGCTGAAAGCTGGATGATCCTCTGATTCTCGGAACCACGGAATTTTAATGAAATGTTCTTCTTTTCCAGAACAAATGGTCCATCCACAAGAATATCACAGTAAGATAACATTTCCTCTGTCACTTCACAGTTTGCCCTTCCTCCCGGCAGAAGATCCTCATAGAGGTATCCGGTGTAGATCCAGACGGTTTTATCCGGCAGTTCTTTGCGGATGCGCTTTAACAGATTTACCAGCACTCTCTGGTTCACAGGTTCCATCGGCTCTCCACCGAGCAGCGTGATGCCTGCCATATAGTCCGGCTCTAAATCGTGGATGATCTCATCCTCCGTCTCTTTTGTAAATGGTTTCCCATAAGAAAAATCCCAGGCTTCCTCATTGAAACATCCCTTGCAATGATGGGTACAGCCGGATACAAACAGCGACACTCTTACGCCTGTTCCATTTTCGATCGAATAAGTTTTTATATTCGCATAATTCATTGTATGATTTCCTTTATGATAAGTTGAAACGAAGCGGGATAAATTCCCGCTCCGCCTGAATTTTTATATTGGTTTATACTGTTGCTTTTACAGATGGAGGACACGCTCCTTGATTTCCTGTGTTCTTCCCTGATTCCAGAACTGTGTTCCGATATAACCGCAGGTACGTCTTGCAACAGACATTTTATTCTGATCGCGGTTTCCGCAATTCGGACACTCCCAGACTAATTTTCCATCTTTGTCATTCACAATTTTGATCTCTCCGGAGTAACCACATTCCTGACAATAATCACTCTTGGTGTTCAACTCTGCGTACATAATATTATCATAAATGTACTGCATTACCGAAAGAACAGCATCCAGATTGTTCTGCATGTTCGGAACTTCCACATAACTGATCGCTCCGCCCGGAGAAAGCTCCTGGAACTGGGATTCGAATTTCAGTTTATCGAATGCGCTCATTTCCTCCGTCACATGTACGTGATAGCTGTTTGTAATGTAGTTCTTATCTGTAACACCCGGAATGATTCCAAAACGTTTCTGTAAGCACTTCGCAAATTTATAAGTTGTAGACTCCAATGGTGTGCCATACAGGCTGAAATCAATGTTATGCTCCGCTTTCCATTTTGCACATGCATCGTTCAGATGACGCATGACTTCCAATGCAAATGGTGTGCCATCCGGATCTGTGTGGGAAACTCCCTTCATATATCTCGTACACTCACAAAGTCCCGCATATCCGAGGGAAATGGTAGAGTATCCACCATATAATAATTTATCAATGGTCTCGCCCTTTTTCAGACGTGCCAGTGCACCATTCTGCCAGAGGATCGGCGCCACATCCGAAGGAGTTCCTTTTAATCTCTCATGTCTTGCCATTAATGCTCTGTGACAGAGTTCCAGTCTCTCATCCATAAGTTCCCAGAACTTGTTCATATCTCTTCCGGAAGAACATGCCACATCCACAAGGTTTAAGGTAACGACACCCTGATTGAATCTTCCGTAGAATTTGAATTTATCATTTTCGTCCTTATATACGGTCAAGAAAGAGCGGCATCCCATACAGGTATAACAGTTGCCCTGTTTGAGTTTTTTCATGATCTTCTCAGAGATATAATCCGGTACCATTCTCTTTGCAGTACACTCTGCTGCAAGTCTGGTCAGATACCAGTAACGGCTTCCCTCTCGGATATTGTCTTCCTCTAATACATAGATGAGTTTCGGGAACGCCGGTGTGATAAATACACCTTTTTCATTCTTGACACCCTGGATTCTCTGATGTAATACTTCCTCGATCACTGCTGCAAGGTCATCACGAAGCTGTCCTTCCGGAACTTCATCGAGATACATAAATACTGTCACAAATGGAGCCTGTCCATTGGTTGTCATAAGCGTGATCACCTGATACTGGATCATCTGGACTCCGCGATTGATCTCTTCCTTGACACGCATCTCAGCGATCTTGTTTACCATCTCTTCTGTCGGCTCAATGCCGGTAGCTGTCAGTTCCTCGCGGACAGTCTTGCGGAACTTCTGACGGCTCACATCCACAAATGGTGCCAGATGTGAGAGTGAAATACTCTGTCCGCCATACTGGGAACTTGCAATCTGTGCGATTGCCTGTGTTGCAATATTGCATGCAGTAGAAAAGCTCTTTGGACGGTCGATCATCGTCTCACTGATCACTGTGCCGTTCTGGAGCATGTCCTCTAAATTTACAAGACAGCAGTTATGCATATGCTGTGCAAAATAATCTGCATCATGGAAATGGATAATTCCCTGCTCATGCGCTTCTACGATATCTCCATCTAATAAGAATCTTCTGGTAATATCCTTGCTCACCTCTCCTGCCATATAGTCACGCTGTACACTGTTGACAGTAGGGTTCTTATTGGAATTCTCCTGTTTTACTTCCTCATTGTTGCACTCTAATAAACTTAAGATCTGTTCATCGGTAGAGTTAGATTTACGGACCAGAGCTCTCTTATAACGATAAGTGATATAATTACGTGCCACATTGAATGCACGCTGGTTCATAATCTGGTTTTCCACCATGTCCTGAATCTCTTCCACACTTGGAGAACGTTTCATATTCTCACATGCCTTCTCCACATTGGCAAGGATCTCCTGAATCTTCTCCTCTGTCAGCTTTTCGTAATCAATGACACTTTCATTTGCTTTGCGGATCGCTGCCTCGATCTTTTTAATGTCAAAGGTATCTTCCATTCCGCTTCGTTTGATAATTTTCATATCTTTGTTTTACTCTCCTATCTAATAAACAATTTTCACTATAGTTTCAATTGTAAAAAATTATTTGCCAGGGCAGTGTTCCAACGATTGCTGCCGAGATTTATTATATACAACATATTGTGTTCTTGTCAATATGTATAACTATATTATGTGGAGCATTATGTAAACAAAAAAGGCAGCGGACACCACGCAAACCCAGTATCCATGCTACCTTTATCTATTCTGTACAAAAATACATCAAATAAATCGTCACTTTTTTATGATAGAAGAAAAACACTATATATTGTGGTTTTTCTGCTCTTTTGCACCACTTTTACACCTTCCGCAACAGCCGTCTTCTGTCACGCCGATATTTTCCATGATCCGGTCGAGATAATGCTTTAGCTGTTCTGTTTCTTCCTTATGAAAACCTTTTGTGATGAGCTGCTCCATCTCCCGGATATCTGCATCCGACTTTGCAACCATATTTTTTGCTTTTTCTGTCAGGGAAATCTTTTTTAATCTCGCATCGCGGCTGACGGACTCCCGCACGATCAGTCCTTTCCGCTCCATCAGCTGAAGCATGTTCGAAGCCGTTGCACGGGACACTTTAAATTCCTGTTCAATGTCTTTCTGATAGATTTCCGTATCTGCACGATCATTCAGGAAACCGAGTGTCCACCGCTGCATCCCTGTGATATTACCTTCATTCTCGATCCTTTTCGCTTCCATCTGCTTATGAATGCGGTTATGGATCAACCGCATTTTATATCCCACATTGTCTTCGTGTCTCATTTTTCTTCTTTTTTCCCTTCGAAAATTCATTGTTGACATTCACAGACGAATGCCGTATAAATATATAGTTAGCACACTAACAAATAAAAATCAACAATAATTTAGAAAAGGATGTGAAAATATGTTAAAAACTCTTGGAGCACAAATAAAAGAGTTTAAAAAGGACTCTTTTCTTACTCCGGTCTTCATGATCTTAGAAGTTCTCATGGAGACGGTCATTCCTCTCATGATGGCATCCATTATCGATAACGGTGTGGAAAATGGCGATATCCATCATATCTACGTGATGGGCGGTCTGATGATCGTAACTGCCTGTGTCTCTCTTTTTGCAGGTGTGATGGGGGGAAAATACGGTGCGAGAGCCTCTACCGGTTTTGCCCGCAACTTAAGAAAGGCAATGTATGAAAATATCCAGACATTCTCTTTCTCCAATATTGACAAATTCAGCACCGCAGGACTTGTCACAAGACTGACCACAGATGTCACCAACATCCAGATGGCTTATCAGATGATCCTGCGCATGTGCGTCCGCGCACCGATCACTCTGGTCTGTGCCATGATCATGGCTTTTTTTATCAATGCTAAACTTGCCTGTATCTACCTCGCAGCCGTGATCTTACTTGGTATCATACTTGCTTTTATCACAGTCAGGGCTCATAAATATTTTACCCAGGTATTTCCGAAATATGATGACTTAAACGCATCTGTCCAGGAAAATGTCTCTGCGATCCGCGTGGTAAAAGCCTACGTCCGTGAAGATTTTGAAAAGAACCGCTTCAAAAAAGCAAGTGAAAATATTTACAAAATGTTTGTCAAAGCAGAGGGCGTTATCGTATTTAACAATCCTGTCATGATGGCAGCCGTATATACCTGCATCATCCTGATCAGCTGGATCGGTGCCAAAATGATCGTGGCAGATTCTCTCACCACTGGTGAACTGATGAGCCTTCTCACTTACTGCATGAACATTATGATGAGCCTCATGATGCTCTCCATGGTTTTTGTCATGATCACCATGAGTATCGCAAGTGCTGAGCGTATCTGTGAAGTATTAAATGAGAAGAGTGATATCACAAACCCGGAAAAACCGGACCATGAAGTAACCGACGGAAGCATCCGCTTTGACCATGTGACGTTCCGATACAATAAAACCTCTGATACCCCTGTTTTAGACGATATCAATCTCTCCATCGCCTCAGGCGAGACCATCGGTATCATCGGCGGAACGGGAAGTTCGAAATCTTCCTTAGTCAACCTGATCAGCCGTCTGTATGATGTATCGGCTGGTGCCGTCTACGTTGGCGGTAAAGATGTCCGCTCCTATGACCTCGACACACTGCGTAACGAAGTGTCCGTTGTATTACAGAATAATGTGCTTTTCTCCGGCTCGATCTATGACAATCTCCGCTGGGGAAACCCGGATGCAACCGATGAACAATGCCGGCATGCCTGCGACCTTGCCTGCGCTTCCGAATTTATCAACCGTTTTCCGGATGGCTATAACACGCACATTGAACAGGGTGGTTCCAATGTCTCCGGTGGACAGAAACAGCGTCTGTGTATCGCAAGAGCACTGTTAAAGAACCCGAAAATTTTAATTTTAGACGACAGTACCAGTGCGGTTGATACGGCAACCGATGCAAAAATCCGTAAGGCATTTGCCGAAGAGATCCCAAATACGACAAAACTTATCATTGCGCAGCGAATCTCCTCTGTCATGAATGCAGACCGCATCATTGTATTGAACAACGGCGTTGTGGACGGCTTCGGTTCCCATGAAGAGCTCATGGAAACAAATGCGATTTACCGCGAAGTATATGAATCCCAGACACAGGGAAGCGGTGATTTTGATGAAGGAGGTGCAAAATAATGGCAGAAAAAAATCATGGACCTATGCGTGGCAATGCACGCGGACCAAGACCAAATGTTGCAAATCCGGGAAAACTACTGCTGCGCCTGCTCTCTTATATTTTTAAGAACTATGGCTTTGCATGTATCGTTGTCGTGATCTGCCTGTTTATCACTGTTTTTTCGAGTGTACAGGGTACCTTATTCATGCAGACACTGATCGACGATTACATCATTCCATTAACAAAACAGGCCTCCCCTGATTTCACGGAACTCGCCCATGCGATCGGACGCGTTGCAATTTTCTATGCGTGTGGTGTGCTTGCTTCCTTTGCACAGTCCAAAATTATGGTATACGTCACACAGGGAACACTCCGGAACTTAAGAAACGATATGTTCATCCATATGGAAGGACTCCCGATCCGTTACTTTGACACTCACCCACATGGTGATATTATGTCAACCTATACGAACGATATTGATACCCTGCGCCAGATGATCAGTCAGAGTATCCCGCAGGTTTTAAACAGTGCGGTTACGATTGTCAGTGTCCTTGGCGCCATGATCGTTTTAAACATCCCACTGACGATCATCACACTTTTTATGGTTGGAGTCATGCTCTATGCCACCAAAGTGGTAGGTGGCGCCAGTGCCAAGTACTTTATCGCCCAGCAGCGTGATATCGCCACGGTCAACGGTTATATTGAAGAGATGATGAATGGCCAGAAGGTAGTAAAGGTCTTTACCCATGAGGAAGAAAGTATTGCAGACTTCAACAAGCTGAATGACCAGTTATTTGAAAGTGCTGATAACGCGAACAAATTTGGTAATATCTTAATGCCGATCAATGCACAGCTTGGAAATATAAGTTATGTTCTGGTCGCCTTAGTCGGCGGCATCCTCGCCCTGGAAGGTATAGGCGGTTTTACCCTCGGTAAACTGGCAAGCTTCCTCACATTCAATAAGAGCTTCAGCCAGCCGATCAACCAGTTAAGCATGCAGATCAACAATATCGTCATGGCGCTTGCAGGTTCCGAGCGAATCTTCAATCTGCTGGATGAAAAACCGGAAACGGACGATGGATACGTGACTTTAGTGCGTGCGAAAAAGGAAAATGGCCAGATTACAGAGTGCAGCGAGCGTACCGGAATGTGGGCTTGGAAGCATGTGCATCAGGCAGACGGTTCTGTCGACTACATTGAGTTAAAGGGTGATGTGGTATTTGATGATGTCGATTTTGGATATAATCCTGACAAAATGGTTCTGCACAACGTAGACCTTTTTGCCACTCCCGGACAGAAGATCGCTTTCGTTGGAAGTACCGGTGCCGGAAAAACAACGATCACAAACCTGATCAACCGGTTCTACGATATTCAGGATGGCAAGATCCGCTACGACGGCATTAACATTAATAAGATCAAAAAAGACGACCTGCGTCATTCCCTTGGAATCGTATTGCAGGATACCCATCTATTTACCGCAACTGTAATGGAAAATATCCGTTACGGAAAACTGGATGCGACAGACGAGGAAGTCATCGCTGCTGCAAAACTTGCAAATGCAGACACCTTCATCCATCAGCTTCCGGATGGCTACAACACATTGCTGACCGGAGACGGCGCAAACTTAAGCCAGGGACAGCGCCAGCTGCTTGCGATCGCCCGTGCCGCCATTGCTGATCCTCCTGTCCTGATCCTCGATGAGGCAACCTCCTCCATCGATACCAGAACGGAAAAGATCGTACAGGATGGTATGGATAAGCTGATGCACGGACGTACGACTTTTGTCATCGCACACCGTCTCTCCACTGTCCGCAACAGTGACTGTATCATGGTCTTAGAGCAGGGGCGCATCATTGAACGCGGCAGCCATGAGCAGTTGATGGAAGAACATGGAAAATACTATCAGCTTTATACCGGAAATCTGGCTGAGTAATATCTGACCGGAGTTCCATAACGTAATGTTGCAGATTTTGTGGTGCTTTTATAGGTTGTGAAAGGGCAGATATAAGCGACCTCTCACAAGGCAGAATTTTATAGGTTTATGAAAAGAAAAACGGTACAGACGAAATATGATGTTCCTGTTCGCCGGGCATTCCGCTGGGCTTCTGAGCAAAAATTTTGTGAAGCAGAGCTTCACGAAATTTTTAGAATCCCAGCTCCATGGCTCACAAAGGAAATCATATTTGTCTGCACCGTTTTTCTTTCATTTACGTTACGAATGCCTTGTGGGAGGACGCTTATACATGCCCGATCAACGCTGTGAACTGCACCACAAAGTCTGCGATTTACGTTGTGAAACTCCGGTTATTGGATGAGTGCCTATAAAGAAAGGTGGCGACAAAATGCAGTCAAATTCAAGTGACATAGTTTCAAACGGCTTTCTCAATATCTAAAGTGTTCACCTCCTCAAAATGGAAGTTATCGAAGAGCATCCCCTAATTGCAGCAAGCCACTACGGATACTTTCTCCAGCTCCACCAATAGCCTGCGCTATAATGATTGCAGCAACTATGATCGCTACTGCAACAATAATCTTTCCAATCAAATGTTGATATTCTTTCATTTCGATTACGTATAATCCAATTATCCTCTTTTGAGGGTAATGGATTATTCCCCTTTCTCCCA
>ERZ773130.713-NODE-713-length-37650-cov-34.996063_pt1 | contig 37650 bp, 24 predicted proteins | sample MGYA00511919_ERZ773130 | MGnify/ENA primary metagenome ERZ773130 (study PRJEB29015, sample SAMEA2737851) | human gut metagenome | biome: human gut; feature: human-associated habitat; material: faeces | place: China | collected 2012 ...
ACTATCAGGGATAGTTATTTGAGCTAATGAGGAACAGCCATAAAAAGCCATATTACCAATAGTAGTAACACTATCAGGGATAGTTATTTGAGCTAATGAGGAACAGCCATAAAAAGCCATATTATCAATAATAGTAACACTATCAGGGATAGTTATTTGAGTTAATGATAAAAATCTATTCTCAATATTGATAGAGTTTTCTAAATTTATTATTTTAGATGATAAAGGACAACCTTCAAAAGCCCCATTACCGATAGTAGTAACATTATCAGGGATAGTTATTTGAGTTAATGAGGAACAACCACTAAAAGCCATATTACCAATAGTAGTAACACTATCAGGGATAGTTATTTGAGTTAATGAGGAACAGGCACTAAAAGCACACTCACCGATAGTAGTAACATTATCAGGGATAGTTATTTGAGTTAATGAGGAACAGGCACTAAAAGCCCACTTACCGATAGTAGTAACATTATCAGGGATAGTTATTTGAGCTAATGAGGAACAGGCACTAAAAACACACTCACCGATAGTAGTAACACTATCAGGGATAGTTATTTGAGTTAATAAGTAACATTTACTAAAAGCCCCTTTACCGATAGTAGTAACATTATCAGGGATAGTTATTTGAGTTAATGAGGAACAACCAATAAAAGCATCATCACCAATAGTAGTAACACTATCAGGGATAGTTATTTGAGTTAATGAGGAACAGCCACCAAAAGTCATAAAACTAATAGTAGTAACACTATCAGGGATAGTTATTTGAGCTAATGAGGAACAGCCACTAAAAGTCATAAAACCAATAGTAGTAACACTATCAGGGATAGTTATTTGAGTTAATAAGGAACATTTCCTAAAAGCCATATTATCAATAATAGTAACACTATCAGGGATAGTTATTTGAGTTAATGAGGAACAGCCACTAAAAGCCTTCTCACCAATAGTAGTAACACTATCAGGGATAGTTATTTGAGTTAATGAGGAACAGCCATAAAAAGCCTCCTCACCAATAGTAGTAACACCATCAGGGATAGTTATTTGAGTTAATGAGGAACAGCCATAAAAAGCCTCCTCACCAATAGTAGTAACACTATCAGGAATAGTTATTTGAGTTAATGAACAACAGTTATAAAAAGCATTATTACCAATAGTAGTAATACTATCAGGGATAGTTATCTGAGTTAATGAGGAACAGCCACTGAAAGCCCCCTTACCGATAGTAGTAACATTATCAGGGATAGTTATTTGAGTTAATGAGGAACAGCCACTGAAAGCCCCCTTACCGATAGTAGTAACATTATCAGGGATAGTTATTTGAGTTAATAAGGAACATCTACTAAAAGCCCCCTCACCGATAGTAGTAACATTATCAGGAATAGTTATTTGAGTTAATGAGGAACAGCCACTAAAAGCATCATCACCAATAGTAGTAACACTATCAGGGATAGTTATTTGAGTTAATGAGGAATAATTCAAAAATACTCCTTTACCAATAGATTTTATATTATTTTGAATTTCATATTTTTGCTCTATACCAAAATACTTAATTAATACATCTTCAAATGATATTATTGAATAATTTTTAATGTGAAATTTTTTATTATGAATTAATATATAGTTAATTGTATTCTTTATTTTTTTATAAGTAAAAATATTATATAATTTAGGAAATAATGTGTAAATCATATTTTCTTTAATCACATAATCCTTTGTAAGATTTACTTTTCCGTTTCCCCAATCGGAAATCAAATCTAGAAAAGCAATATAAAACTTTCTGCATTTGTTTTCTGATAACTCTGGTTTTAATTCATTACTGACAATATCACAAATTAATGGATGCAAAGCTATTTTGGTTTCATTACTATCAGTATACATCATCCAACCACTATTTATAAGATTCTCTATACTTTCATCCAAACAATCGTTTTCGGATATACTATCATAGTTATCTAAATCAATAAAATTACTGAATGTAATTTGGTTAAAACCAGACAAGGGCAGAAGGCAAGCATTAACCATTACATACTTTTCCTTATTACTTAAATTATCAAAATTAAACAAAGCTAAAATATGATCATATACAGCCATCATGGTTGTTTCTTCATCATCTTTTTGATTTGTGATTCTGCCTTTAATATGCAAGTTTATACCATTTTTTTTAAGTATATTCAAATATTCAGAAAGTGGTTTTTTATACTTTTTCGATTGTAAAGCGATTAATTTCACAGTCATTGTGTGATTATAAGAATTTTTTATTATTTCATCTACTAATTTAATACGTTTTGGATCATCTTTATCAATCGGATTGATTTTGAAAAATAACATCCTTAGTTCATCAGGAGACATATCATCTAACTTTAGATAACAAGTTTTGTCATGTGAATTTATCCTTGTTGTAAATATAATGTGTATATGTAACTTTTTCAAATCAGATATTACTTTTATGTTCTGTTGATACTCGTCCGACTCTGGGTTAGAATCATAATCGTAGTTATCGATTATTAACAAAGTGTTTGTTCCATAAATAGTAGTATTGCCTATTAAGCCAAGTTTATAAGAATAAAGTCTATCAATCTCCTCGTCTGTTTGTGCAATTCTGTCTTCTTCACTCAAGCCAATAAAATCTAGATCAGCAATCGTTTTTTTCAATGTTTGATTATAAAAAATAGATTGAATGAAGTCATATTGATTAGCATAAGCTTCTGCATATTCTTTAGCAGTTTCACTTTTACCACTGCCACGAATAGCATACAAGTATAAGATATTGTACTGATTTAATCTTCTTTTTATGTCAGATAGTACAATCTTTCTTGTGATATAGATATCTTTTGGGGTACAAGGAGATATTTTTTGATTTTTTAGATATACATCAATACTAGTAAGTTTGATTAATTTTGTTAAATTAGTAATCAATTCTTCAGCAGATTTATATCGTTGATCCTTATCTCTAGCTATAGTTTTTCTAAAAAGTTCGGTAACACCATTTTGTAATTGAGGAACAGTATTTTTTAGATAGAAATTAGAATTCAAATTCCATTTTTTACCTTCCCTATGATCGGAAGTATCAGGTAATCTTCCCATAATTTTCTGAAAAATAATAACTCCAATAGAAAATATGTCGGCTCTTTCGTCAATGTCTGATAATTTACCATTTCCGTTTTTGCCTGCTTTAACTTCTGGAGCTACATAGCCATATGAATAAGAAAATTTATTTTGTAATATTTCTTCTTTTGTACAAACTGTATTAAAATCAAATAGCTGTACTAATTCATCTGTTTCAGGTAATTTATAAATATTGGCAGGCTTGATATCAAGATGTAGATAACCTTTTTTATGATAATGTGAAATAGCTTGAGTCAATGATTTGCCTACTTTAAGAATAGCTGTAATATTTTCTGGCTTAATTTTATCATATGAATTTCCTGTCATAATACCCATAATGGAATATAAAGTATTGTTTAATTCATATACCATTTCAATATCAGAAGTATAATTGGTTGTATTTTCCTTGTTATGGAAGTCAAATTGAAGTTTGGATGATCTTATAAAACTTTCACAATCATCCTCGAATTTTTCTTTAGACATCTCAAGGATGACGAGTGAATTATTATTTTCTCTAATAATATTTTGTTGAGCTGGATAAAGCTCTTTTAAGACAATGTTTCTGCATCGAATTTTATTTCTAATTTTAAGCTTCATATAAGCTTTATATACAATCGAAGATGCACCAAATCCCAAAACTTCAATTATGCAACATTGTTTATCGCCTAATGTTAAAATTGTGTCAGGTTTTAACGCTTGTCGTTCTTGAATAATCATTTTATCCTCCTTTATGCTATTAGCAAATCTTTTTCATATATTTCTATATTTTTATATTTAAAAGAAAATATAGGAACTGTTATGTAATCATCATAAATTACACTGCTAAGATATGCTTTCACTCTGCCATTTCTATTTTTTTGGATTGATACAAGAACTTTTGTTTTTATTGGAATATATGTTCCATAAATACATACTTGTAGATTTGGTGTAATTTGGATCAGTGTACCATGTTTTAATTCTTTGCATACTATTCCATAAAGTTCATTACCTGACAAATCTTCGATGTTTTCTTGTGCAATTAAATTTTTCATAGTTACTAATACCAAGTCATTAAAAAGCATTTGCTTTTTTCTAACATAAACTATTTGTCCAATATTGAATATGTAAGACATATCAGTTTTATAATTTGGAAGATCATAATAATATAGTAATCCTTTGCATCCATCTTCAAGCAAAACATATACTTTATTATATTCTACACTTATTACTTTTGATCTGAATGATATAATTCCATCTATCTTGATCATACTATAATCTCCTTTGATAATTTTTAATTATAGTATAAACTTTTATTTATTATTCAGTTTTTAATTTTTGTCCCTTTGAGCAGCATATTTTTTTATGAGCCTAATAATTTTTTCCTGAATATTTTTCTGATCAACAGGATGCAGCTGATCAAGTTCAACAATATCTTCTAAAAAAGCTTTTTTACTTACTGTGTAATTGCTGTATTCTTGAAATTCTTTTGCTATATCATCTGAAATAAATTCTTTTTGGTAATCATCATATATACAAAAAATCTGATTAAAGATACTGTAATAGGAATCAATTGGTTCGAGAGTTTTAGAGCAGAGCATAAAAAAGCAATCAAAGCTGTTCTTGATATACATTGGCTGGTAGAAACTATCTGTCAAGAGTTCATTTATCTCTTTGATATAACCGTCATAGCTTAAAACGGCATCCATATCAGACCAATAATAGAAAAAATGAGCAGTAATCAAGGCATTTCTTAATCGTCTGTAAATCAAATCATGGCTCAAACTGTTATTAGTAACCTTTGTCTGCCATTCATATGTACCATCATCATTTTCTGTTCTGGTAATGATGTCTAAATTATATATGTCATATTTGGTAATAATGATATCACTGATAATATCCGAAAAATATTGCTGGCTATTTTTTCCGAATCTCGCACTGATACTTTCAGTAGCAGCACTTTTCAGATGATTATACAAAGCCTCAGAAATGTCCAATCTAATAAACTCCGGAACAAGTATTTTATCATCTTCTAAGCCTATATTATTGTCATAAAGAGTTGACGATATCTTCATACGATTGTCAAAAAACATCAATCGTTTTTTAACTATGTCGCTAATAAGGACTTTCTCTCCTAAATTCATGTAATTCATATATTGTGAATCAGAATATTTATATTCATCATAAGCAGTCAGCATATTGTTCATATGTGTTGTTATAGAATATTTTTCCTCAAAGTCATGCATGATATCTTCATCAGAAAAATACTCTATGGATTCTTCAAGCTGTGAAAAAACGGAAGAATATCTGTCATTTAACAAGGGAGTTATACGAAGAAGATAGTTTACAAAACTGTTTTCATCATTCGTGGAACTCTGCTGAATGAAATATAAAGTGTTATTTTCTTCATCTTGCAAATTGACACTATCAGATTTCGGACTTTTTATATATTGAGAAATCATTTTCATTGCAGTTGTATAATTTCTTCCGTTTTTCAGGCAGAAAATAAAGATTAATTCTATATATGTTCTTGTACAGTATCTTTGATTATAAATTTTGTTGAACAGATAGTTAACTGAAATTTGATATTCCGAAGAAGTATCTTCAATCTCATTAGGATAGTACGCCTTTAGTCCTAATGCAAACGCTATCTTGTACAAGTACATTCTACTTGGATTTCTCGCACCTGTTTCGGACAACCATTTTTTGACTGCCTCCTCTTTTGGAACAGAATCAAAATCATTAGAAGAATTCGACTTTTTATTCCATTTCAGGAGCTTTTTTTCTTCGATAGATAATTTTTCATTACACTCATTCATCATCTGTTGTATTTTCATAACAATTGTATGTTGACAATTATCTGATGGAATTTCTAATTCTTGCATTATTTTTCGTATTTTTTCTCGTCTGCCTATCGCTATTATTTGATAATAATCAATATATTTTTTTATAAAATCATTTACATTATCAACTATGTCTGGTTTTTCATCATTATCATCTAAAAATTTGCTATCATTAAGAATTTCATTAAAGTCATTTAATAAAATATTTGTATCCATTAAATTATTCCTCCATAATATATATAATTATTTTTTTCTTTCAAATAGTTTAGAAAGAAAGCTTTTCTTTAACTGTTTATGTCCTCGTGATTTAAATTGCCCATCGATATTGCATTGTTTAGCAAATTGCTTTTGCATTGTGCCTGCATGTAATGCCGGTTCAGCGGATAATGATTTTGTTTCATCGTTCAAGCAATTTGTAAGTATATTTAATTGTATTTGTAAAGCTTTGATCTGCTCGTCTTTGATAACTAATTGTCCATTCAAAATCGACAATTGTTTATTTTAAAGTTGCTAATTGCCCTTTTAAAATCGAAATTTGTGTTTCTAGAAGTGATAATACCTTATTTTCCGTTGTAATTTGCTCTTCAGTGTTTACGGTTTGATCATCAATAGTAGAATGAGTAGAATAAATTTTTTTAATTAGTTGTTCAAATTTTTTATCAACAACTACAGCTCCATTGACGATATTAGAGTGCTCTGATAACATAGTTGATAACTTTGAATTACGCTTAATACGCTGCCATACTGCCTGTTTACTTACACACAATTCATCGGATATTTGTTTAATAGTTTTGCTATCCATTATTAAAAATCTCCTTAATTTATTACAATTAATCAAATCCAAATAAACATAGCAAAACAATGAAAGAGAGTTACTTCTATTCCAATCTGGCCGTTTTTTACAGAAATAAGCTTATAGGAAAGTGAAGACTTAAAGCATTATTAAAGAATAGTAGAATTATTTCCTACCTTTACTTTTACAGGAATAACTTCTTCATTATTTTCAATAAGAATGTATATTAATAACTTTTTTATAACACTTTAAATTTAATATTACATAAAAATAGGATATAAATCAATAGTATTTTATATAAAACGGAAAGTTTAATTATTTTAGTATATTTTATTTGTTTTAAAAAGTTCTTACAATGCATTATCAGGATCTTTAATATCATTGTTTATCATTGTCAAAAGATATCTGAATCGACTTTCACGATCTTTTTTGTTAGCATATAAATTAGTAATATTTAATTTATGGGTTAGATAATCAGAACACTTAACATAATCTTGCCCCACATACTGTAAAATTATATCTTGTAAAATTCTAATCTGTTTAGGAGTAAATTCGTTGTTACAAGTTTCGTCTAACAAATTGGCAAGTTTACTGCCGTAGTTAACAGGTTCATATTCGTCTTCAAAAATCAAGTCTTTTTCGTAGTCACTATATGTATCGGTAAATGATAAATGTTCAGGTAAATTTTTACTTTGGTCATTAAAATAATCGGGTTCAGTCTTAGGTTGCATTTCAAGAAATTGTTCAAGTGTAATTTGGTCTTTATAACTTGTGTTCTTCTCAATATAAAATATTATAGACAACCATTTACCACCTTTTCCAACTTTTCCACGCTCATAAGTATAAAATATATCCGTTGTTTCTTTTAGAGCTTGTTGACAACTATCAAGAACTTTTTTCTTGAAATCAGACCAACCAGTACGACCAGAATATTCGTTTTTCGCAATACCAAGCAATTCACGAAGTTCCTCAACACTTAATTCTCGTTTTTTTAATCCTTCATATTGCTTCAAAATTTCATACATTCGAACTTGATTAGGAGATTTTAGCCTCAAAGCATTCCAAAGTTCATATTTAAAATATTTATTTTTAAAATCGAACATCAGTGGTAAAGATTTATCATGTGCATCAAATTCAACATACCATTCGTCATTCTCATCTTTATCTATAATAGCTTCTTTAAAAAGTTGAAAAGCTCTATATCCTGATTTATTTTCATTTGGAACTTCAACTACTTGCTGTAAAATTCGTCTTACTGTAAGCTTAAAATGAGATATGTTCATATCTGTTCCAAGTTCCATTAGTTTTTGAAAGTCGGATAAAGGGAAACGAACAACCCTTGTTGATACATCTTGAGGATTAATTTTTGATAAGTAAATACTGAAAAAACGTAATTCTTGCAATGTCATATTATTACTTCGAATTTCATTAAGAATATTTCTTTTTTGAACAATTGCTTTTTTATAAAGTTTAGACATATTGATCACCCAAAAATATTATAAGCAGTAATTACGGAAATGAAAGTCCGTAATTAAATCTGGAAAACCGCATTATTATCGTCTTTTTTGAAACCGAAATTATTATATATAAATAATTATAAATTATATATTAAATCAATCTATCAAAGGAACAAACTAACAATTTTCGATATCTTTTAAATCATTAATGATAGACAGATTGAAAGATAATTTATCATTAGTATATCATCGCCAGAAATATCTCTTATAGCCCCTGTGAGCGTCTTTTGGGTTGGTAAGGCTTTTCTCTTGAGATGTCAAAATACGCCCTTGTAGGTCATTTAAATGCTTTTCAGCGGTATCTATTGCTGAATTAAGCTGTTCAAGCTTATATCCAAATTGATTTGCAAACATGTCACGAAACAGAAGAAGTTAAAATCATTAGCGAGTCTATTGTCGCTGATGTAAGCATAACCAAATGTGATAGAAACGGTTTTGAAATAACCTATCTTGCGTATTTGTTTGATGTATTCGACCAATTAGGCGGTCAGAAGTACAAGGTATTCAAGTACATAGTCGAGCATATAAAACGGTAAAATCAGAAGAAAAAAAGAAAAAGCAAGACAAGCATATCTCGATAGCAAAGGCATTCCTAAGAATTTCCAGTGGTAATTAAAAACAAGAGCGTAAAAACGCTCTTGTGAGCTTGTAAAATTGAGCTTGTAAAATAAAGTGTGTAAGTTAAAAAAAATAGCTTGCACACTTTTTGCATTTGTGAGAAAGTGTGCTACAATGAAAGAAAGGACAGAAAAGCGTTGCAGATATGCAGGACGCCTTGAAAGACATTTTCGGACGGCTGAACGATTGCCATTTGCGTCATATTCATAGACCGTTGCATTACCGTTGCGATTCACTACATGTACAATTCTATCGAGCTTATCATACTCATAGCTTGTACTTGTATATGGTGTACTAATTTTTGTCAAATTGCCACTAATATCATAAGTATACTCTACGATTACTCATTTTGCAATACTTTATCAGTCAGTTGATTTTAAATATTATATTCGTATTTTGTGCAGTTTTCACTATTTATTACATAATTTATTACATAATATTTAATATTTGTATAAATCAACTACATTTTACAATTATTTTGATTTATAAAATATACATATGATACTATTTATATTTGTATACTAATATGTGTATACAGATTATATATTTTTATTATTTGTAATTTTAAATACGGCGGTTGTCGCATTTTTTATCTTAAAAACGAGGTTTTGATACTTAAAATTTAAAAAACGAGTTAGCATTGACAGCCTCGTTTTTAAGTGATAAAATATCTATAATTGTAAATCTTTCTTATAAATTATATTATTGATATTCTTTAGAACTTGTACAAAAAATCTTTTAAAAATTCTGAAAATTAACTAAAAGGAGTCTGTATAATTATGTCAAATGCTAAAAAATATGATATTACATATAATGCAGAACATTACACAGCTGCTGCTAATGATATAATCAAAGGTAAACAGTCCATGACTCTACAAACAGCCCGATTAATCAGACTACTTATAACACAAGTAGTTAAGGAGGATAAAGATTTAAAGACTTATTCATGTAAAATAGCTGACTTAGCTGACTTTTTTGATATTCCTAAAAATAATCTATACAGAGATATTCAATTCATTTGTGAAGATGCCATGAAATCTGTAGTATATATTGGCACAGGAAACCCAAAACATCCTTGGGAAATGTTTCATTGGATAAGTACAGCAAGGTATGATGGTAATGGTGAGCTTACACTTCGTTTGTCTGATGAAATTAAACCTTATATCTTGGAACTTGAAAAATGGTTTACGCAATATCAACTTAAAAATATTCTTGAGTTTAGCTCATACTATTCAATTAGACTTTATGAAATCCTGAAATGTGAAGACGGAAAATATCGAAATGAAAAATTGAAACATGAATTTAAAGTTGATGAACTTCGACAATTTTTTGGCTGCGAAAAAAAGTATAAACAGTTTTTTGATTTTAAAAAAAATACAATTGAAGTCGCATTAAGAGAGATAAATGAAAAATCTGATATATGGGTAGATGTTTCATACAAGAAAAGTGGTAAGTCGATAACAAGTGTTATTTTTGAAGTACATATAAATCATGCAGTTATGGCAGAACGACATAAAAAAAACAAATCAAATATTTTCTAAAATTAAATTTTGTAAAGTACATATTTTTATAGTATTTTATAGTTCAGTAAATTTTTTAGAGGTTGTTCTTTATAATGAGGAAGTAAAAATGGTAGTTACTTTCATATTAGATTTACAGTAAACAGAAAACCAGCAAATGTAGATATCAAATTATATAACTTTTTTAGAATGATATTTCAGACAATTGAAATATCATTCTTTTTATATAACGCTAAGAGTTAAACTATTTTATTGTATTAGAAAAATATCAGAAAATTCACTTGATTTTCTTATTAACAAGTTATATAATAGCTATACACATATACACATATACATATCTGTGTATATGTGTATAGCCTTAGCAAAAATAATTTATAACTAATATTTAATTATGAGTATACATATATTAACATACAGCTGTATGTATACATGAGGTGTGAAAATGAAAGAAATTATTCCCGTATTAAATACAAATATAATAAACTCAGAAACATTAACACCTGAAATCTATACCAAATTTATTGAGTATATCGATGCAAAACCTAAAACAATACAAACCTATACCAGAGCTATTCGGCAATTTAAAAATTATCTTGCAAGAGAGAATATAAATACTCCCAAAAGAAGTGATATATTAAGTTTTAGAGAAAATTTAATTTCTACAGGTCATAAACCTACTACTATACAAAATTACATAACCATAATAAAATTGTTTTTTCAATGGACAGCACAAGAAAATATCTATCCCAATATTGCTGAACATATAAAAGGTGCAAGCATTTCAAAAACATATAAAAAAGATTATCTCACCAGCAATCAGGTTAAAACAGTTTTACAAAATATAGACCGTTCAACAATAAAAGGAAAACGAGATTATGCTATATTGGTTATTATGATTACTGGTGGATTAAGAACTATTGAGGTATCAAGAGCAAATATAGAAGATTTGAGAACTGCCGGAAATAATACTGTTTTATTTATTCAAGGAAAAGGTAAAGACGAAAAACAAGACTATGTAAAAATTCCTACTGAAACTGAAACAGCTATAAGAGAGTATCTAAAAACTCGAACAAAGATATTTCCAGAGCAAGCACTCTTTACATCAACGAGCAACAACAACTTTGGACAAGCACTTTCAACACGAAGTATAAGCGGAATTGTAAAACAACGATTTAGAAATGCAGGATATGACAGTCCAAGATTAACAGCACATAGTCTTAGACATACAGCAGTAACACTTTCACTCATTGGAGGAAGAAATCCACAGGAAGTACAACAATTTGCAAGACATAGCAGTATTGCAACAACAATGATTTATGCTCATAATCTTGAACGAGAAAATAACAAATGTGAAGCTACAATAGCAAATGCAATATTTCAGGAGGTATTATAAATGAAAGAAATAATAGCTATAATCAATCAAAAAGGCGGTGTCGGAAAAAGTACAACAGCAAGTGCATTAGGTGCAGGGTTAATTCTTAACGGTTATAAAGTTCTATTAGTTGACCTTGATGCACAGAGTAATCTTAGTTATAATGTAAAAACCGTAAATAGTAAATTATCTTCATTTGAAGTTCTTACTCAAGCAACAACTGCACAGGAAGCGATTATAAAAACTGAATCTTGCGATATTATTCCAGCCAGTCCAGCACTTGCTGGTGCAGATACCCTTATAACAGAAACGGGAAAAGAGTATAGACTTGCAGAAGCTTTAGAAACTATAAAAGAAAACTATGATTATATAATTATAGATACACCTCCTGCTCTTGGTACCCTTACAGTTAATGCACTAACAGCTTGTGACAGCGTTATTATACCTGCTCAAGCGGATATTTACAGTTTGCAAGGTATAGGGCAATTAAACAACACTATTCAGACCGTAAAAAAATACTGTAACCATTCTCTAAAAATTAAAGGAATACTGATAACAAGGTATAATGCAAGAGCAGTTTTAACAAGAGATATGGTTGAACTTCTTGAAGATACTGCTGAAAAACTTGAAACGATTGTATTTAATACAAAAATAAGAGAATGTATAGCCCTCAAAGAGGCACAAGCAATACAACAAAATATTTACAGTTATGCACCAAAAAGCAATGCCGCTGCTGATTATAAATCATTTACAGATGAAGTTATGGGAGGAAAGTTATAATGCAAAAAAAAAGTTTTAAAAGTAATAATCCTGTTATGCAATTTATAAGTCCGGAAACTGTAGAAAAAATAGAGGAATCTACGGAAACAACAAGTAATAAAGATGTTCAACAAATTACCGCAGAATTTGAAGCAAAAGCTCCTGCCGGATATAAAGTAAATCCGATGTATATTGAAACAAAAAGTAAAAGGGTACAAAGTTTAGTACAGCCAAGTGTTTATGAAAAAATAAAAAGTATTGCTATAAATAAAGGTATATCTGTTAATGAAGCCATTAACGAGGCTCTTAGAAAATATATCGAAGAATCCAAGTGATGTATAGGTATATAAACATACACATATATGTATAAGCGTATGCTGTTAGATATGCAAAGCTACATCTTAGTTTTATGTAGCTTTGCATATTTTTATTACAGATTAACTCAACTTCTGCTAATAATAATTTGCAGAAGTTGAGTTAATAAAATAAATAAACCATTTTAAAGTTTAAAGATTTATTATATAGGTTATTATTAAGATATTTGAATATATACCTATATACATATATAGGTATATGTATGTGACATTTTTATTTTTTTAACTTAAATTTATAAAATTATTAGATTTATTTGAATTTTAGATTTCTAAGTCCAAAACTATTGATTATTTTGAATTTTTGGGTATAATAATCTTAAAAATATAAGGAGGAATTATTATGCATGAGCTTATAAATCGTCCAAAATATTTAAAGCAACTTATTCAAAACAAAGATGTTGATTTAGTGAAAATCGTAACTGGAATACGAAGATGCGGAAAATCATCTTTACTTGAGTTATTTCATAAATATCTTACAGATAATGGTATTTCTGAGTCGAATATAATTCATATGAATCTTGAATCATTGCGTTACAGAAATTTAAAAAACTATATTGATTTCTATGATTTTATAAGTAGTAAAATCTCAAAAAGTAGAAGAACTTATCTTATCTTTGACGAACTTCAAGCAATAGAACATTGGGAAAAAGCAATCGAATCATTCAGAATAGATTTTGATGTAGATATTTACATTACAGGTTCTAACGCTTATCTTTTGTCAACAGAATTTTCAACTTTGCTTTCCGGAAGGTATGTAAAAATTCGTATGCTTCCACTATCCTTTAAAGAATTTTTGACCTTTTATAATTTTGAGAAATCAATTACAACAGAGGAAAAATTTCAAAAATACTTACAGTTTGGAGGTATGCCTATTCTAAGGGAATATCAATTCAATGAAGCAAGAAGCAATCAGGCATTAGAGGGAATATACTCAACAGTTATATTGCGTGATATTCTTCAAAGAAATAATCAAACAGACCAAAATATGCTGCAAAAAATAATATTGTTCTTATGTTCAAATATAGGCAGTATCACTTCACCAAACAGTATAGGAAATGTTTTATATAATGAAGGAAATATTTCAAATAATGGAAAAAAAGTAGCAGGAAAAACGGTTGATAAATATATTTCTATGCTTCATAATGCTTTTATCTTTTTCCCTGTAAGTCGTTATGATGTAAAAGGAAAGCAATTACTAAAAACACTTGAAAAAAATTATATAATAGATATGGGATTCAGAAATATGCTTCTGGGGTACCGTGATACAGACCGAGGTCACATAATTGAAAATATTGTCTTCTTGGAACTTCTTCGTCGAGATTATCGTGTCTATATAGGAAAGGTTGGAGAAACAGAAGTTGATTTTATAGCAGAAAAACCTGATGATAAGTTATATATTCAAGTCACTGAAAGTATGCAAAGCCCCGAAACAAGAGAAAGGGAACTCAGGCCACTTCGTATGATTCCAGATAATTATGAAAAAATTGTACTGTCAATGGATAGAAATTATATAAATTCTTATGACGGAATCAAATCATTAAATTTAATAGATTGGCTTCAAATACCATGCTAAAATACACAAAATATAATTTACTATCTTTTTATCAAAACATTTGCAACCTATTTAACAATTAGTAAATGTAAAAAGTGCGAGTACATTATTGTATGTGCTCGCACTTCCATTGTGGATTAAGTAAAATTATAAATATTCTTTACTCTATCCTTCTATATCCTTAAGACTAGTTCTGCTATTATATTCTGCTGAAGAAATTAGTTTTTTTCTATTATTTAAATCATTCGATTTATAGTAACAAATAGCTTTTCCATCAATAACTTTATAAATCAAAACGATATTATATCTAGTTGAAAATTATTTCAACTCAGATTTACATGAAGTAAAGTTAACCACAAAGTTTAGATAATATGGATAGTTAGTGTCAGATAAATATATTTTTTTATTTATAAATATGTCAATATATGTATGATAATAAATGTATACTAATTTGTGCATATTAAATTATTTTATAAATTATACACATAATTACATCAATGTATGTGTATAATCATATACATATTTTAAAGTAAAATTTATTAGACTTGTTCGATAACTTAAATTTGAAAATTATAAATACAACAAATCAAAGAAACACGCAAGATAAATATTTTTTCCGTAACAAGAAGATAAAACTTTTATATAATGATTTATACGCTCAATATAAATTCTTTGCTCTAAAATGGCATAGTTATGAGCCTTTTTATCGAGAGTTAGCGGTGTTTCTTTGAAGATTTTTAGGTATTTGGCTATAGGTGCGGATTTTTATTATTCAAAAATAGCCTGTGTCAGCAAGAATAAGTATTTTTAATGTTTTTCTGGGGCGTTCAAGCTCAATTTCTGTTGCATCAACTAATACGGTTTCTACTTTAGTATTGCTGACCAATTTTCTTTTTGCCTGAATACTGAACTTTCTACTTTTAATTAAGCATACATTCTACTCATTTTATACTTTCGCATCTCTGTACTTTTGGAAACGCTGTAATCAAAGGATATATTTTCCATAGTACGATATTTATGATAATATCAAATCATAATAACCAATTTTCAAAGACATGTTTTTTGGATATCAAATGATCTTGGAAATTTATTTTTATTAAAAAGGCTTATTCTTTCTTTATTCTTTATTGTAACATCACCAACTCAAATATATTCTATTTTTAAGTTTACAGATTATAAAGCTTAACTTATTGTGGGAAAGGGAATTATATCATTGAATTTACTAGATTTGTAATTATATATATATAATAGCTATATATGCATTTAAGAGGATGATGTTCTTTAAAGAAACTTTAATAAGCAAATATAATCGTAATAATTACGTGCATTATTGTATAAATAATTCTTATTTAATAATAAATTTACATACTTTGAGAGAGGTGAGCCACTGGCTCACTACTTTAGATAGGGTAATTATAATACTTATAATACTTTAGAGCGTAAAAAATGGCTTAACCATGCAGGTTTTCAAGGTTTAAAAACGAGGTTTTGATACTCAAAAACGAGGTTTTGATACTCAAAAACGAGGTTTTGATACTAATAAAAACGAGGTTTTGATACTAATATATATCGATAGGTTGTTTTTGATATATAACCTAAAAGTGTCTAACCTTTGAGTGTACATATCAGTATGATTGCTGATGATTTTTGTTTTCATTACAGAACCATTTATATCTTTTAGTCTAAATTTATAAAAATATATATTATTAGATAGTACTTCTCGAATATCTTTAAAATTCCTATAAATGCCTTGTAAGGCGTTTATAGGAATTGATTGTAGAATAAACCGTCTAAAATATAAAGTCCCTTAGAAGAGCTTTTACGGCTGCTTTTGGACATGCCTTTATTGTTTATACGAGATTATTTTTATGGATATTCCTAGTATTTAGTAACTACCCAATTTCCATTTTTTTATTATAATGTTAATTTACAATGATCAGATGAACCTCTATTTTAATATTTGGAAGTTTAGTATGAAACTTTGTAAATGTAATTAGCTTGTATACAAGCTAATTACAAAAGTTATCTGTGGACTTGTATGAAAAAAGTGTTTGATTTTTATTTTATCATAATTTTCAATATCTTTGTTACCTTATAAATAGAAAAGCAGCAAATTTGGACAATTACTGTTCAAACTTGCTGCTAATTTGTCATGCTATTTTTTTATATTTTGCATAAATCGAGATGTTTGATGTCATTTTGACCTGATATACTTTATCTGTGGAAATGCACTGACCATTCAAATACCATCCTATAAACTGATAGCCTTCAAATGCTTCTCCAGCTGTTACAGTGATATAGGTGTTATATGGTGCGTAGTCTCTGTTGCTGATAATCGGAGAATATCCACCTGCATAGGTGTATGCTGTTATTCTGTAATTCTTCAGATAAGCCTCTTCAGCAATATTAACATCATCAGTAACAACTATTTCTTCACTTGTCTTGGATATGATTGCCTTATTGCTGTTGTTGAGGTCAACACCGAAGTAGTATCCGTAATCCGCCTGAGCTTCATAGGACAGTTTTGTTCCGTAAGGAACTTTATCTCCATATGACACTTCTATACGGTTTCCGTTGAAAGTTGCTGTAATATTGACTTTACAGTTTGTTGTGCTAATATTTATAGTGTACTGATTGCTTACCCACACAGCATACAAAGTTACATCTTTATTGCCCGTATATTTCTCTCCCGGCTGATATTGTGCGACTGTGGAATTTTTATCGGCACTCCACCCTGCAAATGTATAGTCTGTTTTTGTGGGCTTCGTGGTACTGAGAGTACATTCTATGTCTAATTTCTTGTATGTGGGTGAGATTGTGCCTGTACCACCGTTCAAATCATACTTGATTGTAACTTGTTTTTCTCTCCAAACAGGGTAGAATGTAAAGCTTAAATCAGATGATAAATCACTTGTCCAGTTTTTACTCATCGTATATTTTTCTCCGACATTATAATTTCGTTTACTATAACCAAGTCTCTTGATTTCGCTTTCTGTCTGCCATCCGTTTTCAGAGGTATACCATTTGCCATCTGAATTACGATAAACATTAAAATAGCAGAAATCATATCCGGTTTTAACGAACTTATTCTCAGGTATAGTGAAGTTTTCTCCGAAAATAAGAGTTTGAGTATCCATTGTGCCTATTCCGCCATTAGGGTTGTAATTTATTGTGTATTTATTTTCCTTAATAGTAAACGATACAAAATTACTGTTAGTCCAGTTATGAATATTTATAGGGGACAAATGTGCTTGATATGTACCAGGAGGTAACTGAAAAGACCATTCCAAACCTTTTATTTTTTGTTTTGAATAAACGCAGTTACTCTTCCATACTTCGCCATCATAGACATACAGATTATACCATGTAGCATCTGTTGCAGCAGTCCATGAAAGTTTCGTAGGAGATACTGATGTTCCTTCCTGAACTACTTTCATTGTCGATTTACCAACTGGTTTCAAAATCTCTACATTAAATAGATGTGCAGAGGTAGTTACCTGAACATTTCCACCGTCACTAGTATTAGCTACTCCGAGATAAACACCAGTAGATGCTTTAGGCTGAATAACATATTTACCATTGTTTTTTAGAAGATACCATACCTGACCATCATTAGCATAGTATGTACCGCAAGCACCGATATTAGTTCCATTAATAGTCTTAGTTTGGTAAATATCAAGCACTCTTCCATCATAAACGCTTGATATTTTGTAACCGCCGTTTGACAGCTTTTCAAACTCCCATACCTGTTGTAATGAACCGTTTTCATTTTTTAATTGTACATTCTTATAGGTATTATCATTGTTTGAATTATCACTAATATTTGTAATATATTTGTTGGTTCCGCTATATGATATTCTTGCATACAATGTTGTTTTTCTGGGGTTGTAATATTTGTATGTTCCTAAGTTTTCATCAGTTCTCTTCCAAATAGCATAGAGCGTAGCTCCACTGTTAGCTGTGTATTTACCGCCTGGCTGGTATTGTGCTGTGGTAGCATTGGCACTTGTGCTCCAACCTATAAAAGTATAGCCTACGCGTGTAGGTTTGGTACTGCTCAGTGTCAAGTCTTGTCCGTAGATTTTTGTCTGGTTACTGATTGAGCCATTTCCACCATTAGTATTATACGAAATCGTAAACTTTATAGTATTCAAAGTGGTTTTGTTGCTAATATTGAACAAATTATCATTACTTCCGTACATTTCTTCCCATAATACAATATTTGTTTTATCACTTGTACTCCCACCTGCCAAATTCATACGAGATGACATAGCACATTTTGGTACTAACTCAAATTTATTGTTATAAGGATATATAAACCATCTTTGTTCACTTTTGCCAGTATATTGTCTTGTCACAATGTTTGTACCATTATTGTGACTACCGCCACTAACTGTAATATAGTTATTATCAGATAAAGATTTAATAAAATATGATCCGTCTAATTGTCTTGTGAAATACCATTTTTCGTTAAGACTGCCAGTTGCAGTTCCTAACTCTACATTTCCATTAACAGATTTTATCGATTTTCCCACTTTAACATCGTTGATATTTGCAACAAATTCTGTACCGTGATTATAAATATATCTTGAGCCTACATTCAAAATACTAAACCTGGTATCATTACTCCCGGACATCTCCTCCCATATTATTATATTTGTTCCGTCATCAGTTAAACCACCCGCAAGGTTCATACGTTTTCCTACGGAGCTTTTAGGTGCAAGTTCAAATTTACCATTAGAAGGATACACATACCACTTTTGTGAATCACTACCTAAATATTTGATAGTTGTGACATTAGATCCATTACCTATTTCAGTTGCTGTGATATAATTGTTGTTATACAATGATTCAATGATATATGTTCCATCAGCTTGCCTAATAAACCACCATTTTTCGTCAATATTACCCTTAGATGTTGTAAGTTCTATATTACCAGTGCTAGCTGTTCGAACTAGCTTTCCAACTTTAACATCAGTAATATTTGCCAGAAAATTTGTTCCTAAGTTATAGATATACTTTGTTCCACACTTATTTATCTTAAATTGAACATCTTTACTTCCAGACATCTCCTCCCATATTATTATATTTGTTCCGTCACCTGTAGTACCACCACCAAGATTCATGCGCTTTCCCATGGAACTTTTAGGTGCTAATTCATAATTGCCATCAGCTGAGTATAGATACCACTTTTGCGAATCACTACCTGTATATTTGCTAGTTGTAACATTAGAGCCATTACCTGTTCCGGTTATTGTAATGTAATTATTATTATTTAACGACTCGATGATATATGTCCCGTCAGCTTGCCTAATAAACCACCATTTTTCGTCAATATTACCCTTAGACGTTGTAAGTTCTATATTACCAGTGCTAGCTGTTCGAACTGGCTTTCCAACTTTAACATCATTGATTGTGGCTACGAAATCTGTCCCTATATCAACATAGGAAGAGAGTTTAGTTGGATATTTCGTAGAATGATATAAAGACATACCTACATTTTTAGAAGCAAAGGTAGCCCAATTCTGATAATAATTTTTAACTCCACATTTACCATCAGAATTGCAATCGAATATCCAAATACCATTATTATCCTTGCCAGAGATGATCATAGAATGTCCGTAATCTTTTCCTCTTCTTCTTACCTGAACAAAGTCACCTATGTTACTTTTGCTCAAGATATTTTTTACAGTATTCGTATCAGAAGACGAAAAATTCCAAGATTTATCAATTAATGTTGCTCCACTTGCGCTAGGAAAATAGTATTTATTACTATCATAAGAGCCAATATTTCCAGTACAGAAAAGATCATTAAAGATATATTTAGCGAAACCATTACATTGTATTCCATAATAGCTTCTGGATGTGGAACCACTACTATTCGCAGCAGAACCATTCGTTGTCCAATATGTACCAACATACTTATTTTTAAGAATCTCTAATCTTGACTGCAACTCACTGTAGCTTTGTACAGTAGAATTGTAGTTTGGTCTTTCGTAAGTGGCACTTACTGTAATATTCGCTGTATCCATAACCATGCCAATACTAAACAGCATCGTAACCGCTAGAAACCATGAAAGGGTTTTGTTAATTGTCTTTTTCATTCAGATCTACCTCCTATAGTTGATATACTATTTTTTACTGGTTTAACTGCATTATATCATATTAATGAGCATGAAACAAGGAATTTACACAATATTTTAGAAATAACTCATAAAATTTATGTGCATTTTAACATAAATTAAGAAAAAATGTTTTTGCGTTATTATAATTTTTTTGAGCTTTAATAATAATAAAAAATCTTTAAAATAATCGTATAATAAATAATAAAATATCAAAATGAATTTATTTGCATTTTTTTGAAAATATAGTATTGATGTAATAGATGTATCGTGATATAATGATAACAAATCGAGGTGGCTATAATGTCAGAAAAAGAATTATCTCCAAAAAGAAAGTATACTAGAGATTTTAATCAAGATGAAATGAAAAATATATCAAAAAATTTCTCAACTATTTGCAATTCTTGTAGTATTTATGCGGCGGATTTACATGGAATTCTTTCGCCAAATGTCTTTAATACTATTTTTAACTATTATGTTTCAGGATACAAAACCGATCCAATTTACTCAGCAAGGCGTTCGACTATTGACAAGTTCATTAGTTATTTTAATGAACATTATTCTCCGTCTATCTCTCTTATTGAAATGATTTCTGATAATTTTGGTAATAAAACATTCTCCAAGAAAAAAGATTATAGACTTTTAGACTGGTATGCAGGACAGTATTATTGCTATTACTTTGATTCAAACGAAGAATTGTGTTTCGGAGTATTGACTATATCTGCAACAGACAGCATGACTCGTTGTGAAGCAATAATGGATTGTGACAGATCAACTTTTGATATTTCACTCTTACCAAAACTAGATACAGCAAAAAAGCCAATTAAGCCCTTAATTGATATTAATAAAGAAATACTATGCGATAACACAATCAAGGAGTATCAAAAAAATCTTTGTTATTTTTCAGGAACAATCGACGTCTTTACATATTCAATCTTATTAACTATTACTCCTCTAAACAATTCGTATGTGAGGAATATAACATTCCATCGTTACGATGTTTTTAAAAATGATAAAAATACTCAATGTATCGGTGCGATAGGCACAATGATTAAATCTGAGCATTCTACTCCATGTTCAGTCAGAAAAATTCTTTTCTCCAGATATAAAATAGATGTTGATGATAAAGCAGTAATGGAAATCATTAAAAAAGCATTTAAATTTGAAACAATTTCAAACACACAAGTCGAAAGTAAAGAGGACAATAATGATATGGTATATAGACTGATTCGCCAGTTTATGTAATATTATAAAAAATCAGGGGTATCAGCCTTATAATTAAGGTCTGATACTCCTGATTTCGTTCGGACACATTTTTCAATGGAAATTAAGTGGGATTTGATCTATCGGACTGCTCCATACGCTCAAACTCGGATCACCATCTGCCACACGTGACAGCAGTTAACTTAATTCATCTATAGTGCCTTGACTGATGAAGCTTCAATTTACAGTTCATACGTTACAAATAAGAATTTAAACTATTTCGAAAAGCTCTTTACGGTTATATACAACAATTTATTATTTAACTAATAAAAATTTATATTAAGTATAATGGATATTTATTAAACTTAAGATTTTATTCATACTTTTTCTAACTAACATACAAAAAGCATGACATCCCAGTTTCCTGAAATGTCATGCACATTTTATGTTAGTGTTGAGATTGGCAATATCCATATGATTTATTAACTTAAAATCAAATGAACATCTTAAAAATTGTAAATATTGTGGAGTATCTTTAATTTAGATGTTATACTATAATAAATAGTATGATTTTTATTTTAATATCTTTAATGTATTAATAATATTATATGTCATTTTAAATATTGCATTAATAAATTTCCATATTATCATCTAATAATATATTACAATTAAGAAGTTTACCCTTTAAATTTTCAATATCAGATTCTTTAATATAATTACTATGAATATATAAATCTTTTAGATTATTAAGCTTAGGAAATGTAGATATATCTATATCTTTATATAGATATAAAGTAATATGTTCTGCTGAAGTAGAATATTTTAAAGGTGATAAATCAAGACTATCATTCTTAATAATTAAGCATATATACTTAATATTAGAAAAGTTCAAAAGACAGCTAAAGTCTTGGTTACTATTAACATATGTTCTTAAATCTTGTATATTTGAAAAATTTGTATTTAGACTCTCAGGTAACTTCTTTTTGGTATTATTATATAATCTTGAGTAGTTATTTTTAAAATTATTTATAAATTTCAAAGTAAATGTATTATTTAGATATAATGAATTAAAAAAACTTTTATTTTTCATATTTACACTAGAATCTATTTTTAATATAGATTCATTATTATAATATAATTCAATACTCCAATTATCAAAAACATTATAATCTTCTATATTATTTGTAATTGATTCATTAATTTTATTGTGAATATCCTCAATTTCGGTAAATACCAAATTGAGTTCATGTTCACTTTCGATTTTTTTAATATTTAATTTGAAGTTTATTATTAATGGATTTGGCATTCTAACTTCAGATATTGTTAAATTATTTCCTAAATTATTTTTAACAGTTTTTACTATTGGAGTTATTATTTTCTCTAAACGATTATTATCACTAGGAATAGAAAAATTGACACAAGAGATATTGACTCCATCAATATTAATATTATAAATTTGGGTACATCCAGCTTCTAGAAAAATACATAGAATAATTATTAAAAAAAAATTAATAGTTCTTTTAATAGTTCTTTTTTTCATATTATCACCATGTTTTATTTCGCATTTTTGGGCAAAATAAATGCAAAACAAGAACCTGTTCCTGCATTATATATAAAATCATCTAAATTAATCGTTGCTTTTTTGCCCCATGTCGATATTATTAAATATATTTTATGCGTTATATTATCCTCTATTAAACTAGTAATATTAACCCAATGTTGAGAAACATCTTGTGTTACTCCATTTTCATATTTATAACGTATTTTTCCAAAAGATGTCATTATAGGTATTGGGATATCATTAGATAAAGATTTTTTTATTAATAGCTTTATATCATTATAATAATTTTCTTTTTGTTCATTATTAATATAATACAATGGATTATATAAACACTTGCAATAATAATTTTCTATTTTATTTTTAGATAAAAAATTATTAATTCCTGATTCAAACATTGGAGGTAATATACCCCATGTATTTGTATTATCTGAAATTAAGTTAGAAATAATTTCAGATAAATATTTTCTATTAGCGCCTAAAGCAGGAGAAGAACATAATTCTGTTATTATATCTGATATATTGTTTGTATCAATAGGAGTTAAATATTCATCCGAAAACGAAGTGATAAATTGATTATATATTGATCTAGAAATAATATTTTCTAATTGATATTTATAATAATAATCAATATTTCCCTGTTGTTTTAAATAAATCAATGTGTCAGCCGCTGCAATAACACCGCAACCGCCATTAGGAATATTTTTATATTGAATTGAATTTTGATTTCCACCATATAATAAGTCATTATTTTGGTTTAAAGTTTTTACATACTGTTCATTTTTCAAAGCATATTTAAATACATCACATTTTAATGGTCTTGGATCTACTTTATCATTATAACCATCCCCATCAGTATCACTCATATTCGGGTCTGAATTCATATTGAAATAAATGCCGCAAGAAAATCCTGGTAATCCTATACTTGAACTATCAACAAACTTAAACTGCGGTATGATTTCCTCTCCGTCTTTTAAGCCATCTCCGTCTGTATCAGCATTAAGTGGGTCGGTATAGATAATTTCACCTGTTGATAATCTCATTCCTGATGTTTTAATCATACAGTTCACTATACTTCAGTATTATATCATATATGAATTTGCTTGTCCATTGTCATTCTTTACAAATGTATTTACGTACACTTATATACTTCGCATATAAAAAGCATGACATCCCAGTTTTCTGAAATGCCATGCAAATTAAATTGATTTCCTACATTTTATACAAAAAATCTAATTAAAACTAAAGCCTGCCTAATATACTCTCAATTCCAAAGAATAAATAAGGAAACAATGATATACCATATGTAACAGACCAATATACAATCCTATCATAATTCCATTTACATAAATGAATAATTATAGCAATTATTGTATTAGCTACAATTAACACTCCAACTAAAAATAAAAATGCTTCCCAAATTTGTGACGCTTGAAACGGATAATGTGGATCAAAATATACAGAATCTGAACAGCAAAAAAATACTATATTGAAGATAACAAGAAAACTATATCCCATATATAATATATTAAATACCCACGATAATACATATGGAATTTTGCTTTTTTTCATAAATTTCTCTCCCATCTTAACATTTTAGCTAAGTCAAATTCAAAATGATCTGCTCTTTCATATATACTATTTTTTAGTTCCTTAGGAGTAAAACACATTAATGTATAGTCTATTGATGATAAATTATCATTGACAGCAAGATTCCAAGCACTAGTAGCCATAAAAGTACAGTTATGAAAAAGTGCATTATAATAGTTATTTTCCCCACCAAAAAAAGAAATAACAGTATTTAATTGCTCATATGTGATAACAGCACTAATAGCATAATTATCATCATATGTTGTACCCTCATAAGCTTTGTTAGCTTCCCAATTAAACCATGAACCACCCTCTATATATTGATTAGAAATAGATTTAAAAAAAGCATCTAAAATATTTTCAGAATTTCTTGCTGCACTACCTAATGTTATATAGTGATTTCTTCTTATATGGTAACGATAATTATCTAATTCATTTACTTTTGTTAAACCATAAGTATCATCTATTGTACTATATACATATTCAAAACCACCATAAAGTTCAGGCAAATCAATATAATCATCAATATAGCTTTCATATACAAGGAATGAATGACCATCCCAAATACCATTATTATTTGATGATACTATTGTAAGTTTTCCTATAATACCATTTCCTACACCTTTTTCAGAAACGGCAGTATCTTCAATATCAGGAATACCATCCCCATCAGTATCACTCATATTAGGGTCAGAATTCATCTTGAAATAAATACCACAAGAAACTCCTGGTAGTCCTATACTTAAACTATCAACAAACTTAAACTGAGGAATAATTTCTTCTCCGTCTTTTAAGCCATCTCCGTCTGTATCAGCATTAAGTGGGTCGGTATAGATAATTTCACCTGTTGATAATCTCATACCTGCTGTTTCAAATATATCAGGCAAACCGTCACCGTCAGTATCAGTTGACATATCAGCACCAAGTAACAACATCATATTACTGTAAATATCAACTATATCTTCCGCAGTTTTAGCCATGTAAAACTCTCCACCTGTATAATTAGCGATGTGTTGTAGTACATTTGTGTCTATATCATCGCCTATGCCTACAGTATATATTCTTATTCCCTCATTTGATGCTGATTGCAATACACTATCACTAACACTATCTTCGCCATCTGTTAGTAGCATAATTATTTTATTGGAATAATCTGAAACATCATTTTCAAATAACGGCAATGATGTTTGTATTGCTGAATTAAAGTTTGTACCACCTGATGAATATATAGACGAAAGTCCACTTTTAAGTTCAGCAATATTATTTGTCATAGGCACAACAACATTTGCTGAACTGTCAAAAGTAACGATTGAAGCTTTGCTTCCATCTTTCATAGAACTTATAAAATGATTGGCAGCCATTTTTCTATAAGTCATCATAGTATGCACACTATTTCCATCTGTATAGTAAAACTCTGGGTCATTCCAACTCATACTTCCAGAACAATCAATTGCTAATACTGTTCTGATATTTTCTGTACCAAGGTTATAAACAATATTTTGTTGCCAAGCGTTAAACCAAGCTTCCTTATCAACAACCATATACTTGCTGAAATGCGTAACTGTCGCAGAAACAGTGCTATTTGTTTCATCAAGAGTAGTATCCTGCATTTTAAACAGGTCGTTTTCTTCATCATACCACAATATACCGAGATTTTCAAACTCAACATTGCCTAATTTTGTCTTATCAAGTTTGAACTTTATAACAGCCTCATCAAAGCTTGATTCGGTTTCTATCTCTACAGGGGAACCAACCAAGCCAACCAGATTTGTAGAAAGCATATCTATATTATATATGCTTGTAACCGTTGTAGTGGAATTTATGTTACCGGTTCCCTTAAAAGAAACTGAAACATCAGTTACTTGAGGTTTATCCTCACATTCTATTTTCTGCGTAAAGCTTTGTTGAACTTTTTCATCACAATCAAGTATACCATTGTTGTCTGTATCCTTTAACAGTGGACTAAATCCAAGAGCGACATCATCGCCATCAGAAAGTGTATCTCCATCAGTATCTTTCTTCAGAGGGTCAGTTTTGTAGGTATTGACTTCTTCTCCATCTTTAAGCCCATCACTATCGCTGTCTTCATTAGTTGGATTTGTACCAAGTTGATATTCCTTTAGATTGGTAAGTCCATCATTATCAGCATCTTCTGCACCATCATTCACACCATTGTTATCGGTATCAATTTTAGTCGGATCAGTACCAAGAGTTAAAGCTTCATAACCATCTGGAAGTCCATCTCCATCAGTGTCAATCTTAGTAATGTCTGTTCCAAGGACTAATTCCATATAATCGGAAAGTTCATCCTTATCAGTGTCGCTTTCACTATCGCACCATATACCATTTTTATACCACATCACACCTTTTGCATCAAGTCCAGGTTGGTTTTGTGCTGGAATTTGGTTATAACTACTGTTAAACATGACCTTTGCTTCAGAATATTTAGTTATAGTAAAGCTGTACCAATTGTCCTGAACTTGTGTCATAGCTTCACCTGGCCATGCTTTTCCTGTATCATTGTCATTTTTGTAGTAGTAAATATTAGGTACAGACCAATTATCAGGTTTATAGAAATAAACTGTTATATCATCTGGTCTTTTTGTTGTCCATGCACCATTTCTATACCACATTTCATCTGAAACTAAAAATCCTGGTTCCATTGCAGGAGGAATTTGAGTTCCTTTACCATTATTGAAAAGAACCCTCGCTTCATCATAGCCGTAAATTTTATATGTATACCAACCATCACCATCTGCATACATAGGTACACCTGTCCAACTTGTACCCTCTAAATTTCCATTATAATAATAAATATTTACATTACCCCAGTTATTATAATCTTGATAATGAACTGTAATTCCATCAGGCTCTGAATTATATTGCGTACCATTAAGAAACCACTTTTCATCTGTTACAGTATATCCTGGTTGATTTTGTGCTGGAACTTGATTTGTTCCATTATTACTAAATATTACTTTAACTTCCTCAAATCCATAAATATCGTATGAATACCAACCATTACCGTCAGAAGTCATTGCAACTCCAGGCCATGATATCGGCTGTTCTGTATTTGTATAATAGTAAATATACGGATTACTCCATGAATTTAAATTATAATAATGAACTGTAATTTTTGATGAATCAGGATTTTGATTATAAAATGTTCCATTTTTATACCATTTTTCACCAGAAACAGATAATCCTTCCTCATTTTGTGCAGGATGTTGATTCTTACCGTTATCACTAAAAATTATTTTTGCCTCTGACATATTGGAAATAATATAACTATACCAATTATTTCCCTCAGCTTTCATAGCTGAACCAGGCCATGTTACAGGCTGATTATTATTAGAATAATAATATACATATGGTTCTTTAAAATTATTTCCGTTGAAATAATGAATTGTAATCGAACTTGTTTCCGTTGCTGATACAGAACTTGGTATTATAAGTGCTGTAACAAACATTGAAATAACAAGTATAATAGACAAAGTTTTTTTACCATGCATTTTTTACCACTCCTTAATTTTTTATAGACCTCTTCTCCTACTCACTTGATATACACTTTTCTCCTTTCTTAATTTAGTGTTTAAATTTCAAGCATAAACATTTAAATGTTTATTATTCTTATTGTAGCACGTTTTGCATTAAAATTGTTGAATCTGGTAAAATTAGTCACTTTCTGGTAAACTTTGTTATAATTCAAGCTATCATTACAATTATGTTTATTCACAACTATAATTATAGTTATAGTTACACTAAACCATAGAGTTGAATAAAAATAGTAAATTAGAATATTTATATTACAAGCTATAAAATAAAAAAACAGGAATATTTTTATTCCTGCTTTTTATTAATAAGGGTTTTAGGGTGTCCCCCTAACAAGAAAATTGACCAATGGGAGGGGGACAATTTTGGCAATATGTGGACACACATTGCAGTACTTGCTATTATTCAATTTTTGATGATAATATTTTAACTTCTTTTCTAAGATTTTCTATCTTTCTTTCCAGACTTCTGAATGTATGTTCATCTTCATTAAATATCTCAGAAAGTATTTTTTGCATTATGGATTCTATATCCTGAAGTAAATTCAAAACCTCGTCAAGTTGTTGATTATTGACATATTTCTGTGAATTACCGATATGTGCAATCTGATTTATGTTTGTACCAATACGAGTTATCTCTAAAAGAAGCCTGGGAATGTTTTCAGAAACAATTATTTTTTTATTTTCCGAAGCATAAACAACATAATTAGAAACGCTCATATGTGCAGTTTCTGCTTTTCTCTTTATCTCATTTAATTCTGATGGAGTAAGTCTTAAATTTAATTGGCAACTTTTCTTTTCCTCTGACATACTTTTAGCTCCTTTCACTAATCAAATTAAATTTAAGGTCGCAAGCAGAGATTTTGTATAGCAGATGCTATACAAAATCGTTTTTTATGAAAATTCCTAAAAAATATTATTTTCTTAAAATTTGAAAAATAAAAATCGCTACACTCACCTAAAAAACTAATTTTTTTTAAAAAATTAATTTCAGTAAACTTAAAAGTTTTTTAAAATTAAATTTTTCTACTAAGACTATTCTTCAAAAAAGAAAAAATATTTTTTGAAAAATTTTTTCTTTTTCAATTATTTTTTTAATTTTTACAGTTTCGGAATTTTGAATAAATTTCAAAATTCTGTAAATTGGGTGAGCGAAAGCGATTTTAGAATTTTGCCAAATGCAAAATTTAGGGTTTTAGGGTTATACCCTAACAAGTGATTTTGTATAGCGTTTGCTATACAAAATCTAAGCTTGCGACCTTCTTACTTATACTTAAAATTTATTTAGAACTCTTTGTTGTTTTTGAATCATTCTGTGCAAGTAACTGAGATATTTGTTTTGAATGTTCTTTTTGCATTGTATCAATCTTTAATTGATATTCTTCTTTTGTATCAGCTATAGCTTGCTTGATTGCTATTGCCTGTTCTCTTTTAGCAACCTCAATTTCTTTTTTTCTATTTTCTTTTTCAACAGCTAATTGTTCTTGAAGATTTTTAATTTCAGAAGATAATTGCTCTAACTTTATTTTATATTTGTCAGATTTTTCTGCTTTATCTTTTAAAATTTCAATTTCTTCTTTTAGTTTCTGTACCTGTTCCGTTGCCATATTTGCTATTTGCTCAGCTTGTTCCCTTTGTTTATCAGCTATTGTTGCTTTATTGGTTACGGTATTACATTCAACCATCATTTCGTTGATTTTGGCATCTTTGGCAACTGATATTTCTTCCAAAACTGATTTGGTACTATCAAGTTCAGTTTTTATTTTTTCATTTTTAGATTGTAAATTAGCTATTGTCTTTGTTTGTGTATCAATACTTAATCTGAATTCTTCTCTTATTCGTTCTTCTGCATTTACAGAAAGCTCAAGTGCATTGATATACGAATTTACAACACCGTCTATACGAGCCTTAAAATCGTCTATAAGCGTTGCTTGTCCTGGTAAGGTAATTTTAGCCTGATTTAGTTCAAAGCTACTTAGGAGGGCTGTAAGAGCCTCTTGTTGCCACCCCTAAACAGGCAAGGAAAGGGGGGCTGACTTACGGAAAATTCATTCATATCTCTACTAATTTCTGTTATGGCAGGTATAATTAGCCACTATATCTGCAAATGGTTGGACGGAAAGAAGTAATTGGCAACCAACCTAAGGTATAAGCCACCTTGCAAAAATGGAATAGAAAACCCCCAGAGATCGCACCTCTGGGGGCTTTTGCTTTCCTTACGGAAACATTCATATCTTTTAGCCTAAGTTTATTATATCATATGCAATAGGCTATTTCAAGTATTAACATTCTTTAATTTTTACATTCACTAAATTTATAAAAAAGCATATAATCATAGATATTACTTCTCGAACACCTCTAAATCCTCTAAAAATGCCCTGTAAGGCATTTTTAGAGGGTAATCGATAATTTTATCATCTGAAACGTAAAATGTCTTAGAAAGGCTTTAAAGGCTATTTATGGCAAAGCTTAACAATTATTGATTAAATCAATAATCTGGTTATAATAAAATATTTCGTGTTTATTAAATTAAAATATATTAATTTAATAATATTATTTATAATTTTTGCCTTTGAATTTTTAATTTTTTATTCTTACTTTTTCTAACAAGCTAACATACAAAATTTTTTCCATTATTGTTTGTTAGCTTGTTTTTATCTTGTTTTTATCTTGTTTTCGGTTCAAAAAAATCCAGTGTTTATGCGGTTTCCGAGAAAATATTGACTACATTCATTTGCAAGATTGACTACAAAGTATTGACATTGTAGAGATGCGTTGTTATAGTATAAAAGTATGAGGTGATAATATGGCTTTTAATGGTTTTGAGATTGTAGAAAAAAGTAATTCTTTGAATGAACTTCGGTTGAATGGGATGACATTACAACAATTAAGATTTTTTAGTATTTATCTTGCTAAGATTAATGCAAGAAATATAGATACTCGTAAAGTTATTTTCAAACTTGAAGAATTTCAAAAAATCATGGAAATAGGGCGAATGAATATTCAGCACTTTCAAGAAGTTACAAACGGTCTATTATGTAAAGTTTTCAACCAGATGAATGATGACGGAGGTTATACAGGTTTTACTCTTTTTAAGCGTTGCAGGGTTTTCAAAGATAAAGAAACAGAAGATTGGTCTGTCGAAATAGAAGCATCTGATGATGCCCTACCCTTAATGTTTAATATCAAGAAAAATTATTTTAAGTATCAACTTTGGAATGCTTTAAAGCTAAAATCTGCGAATCAGGTAAAAATGTATGAATTACTAAAACAATACGAAAAGATTGGTACACTTGAAATAACTATTAAGAATTTAAGAAATCGATTAGATATGACAACAGAGTATACTCGATGGAATAATTTTAAAACTCGAGTTCTTGATAGTTGTCAACAGGCTCTTGCTGAGAATACAGATATTACATATACCTACGAAAGAGGAAAAGCTGGGAATGGAGGAAAATGGTTAACAATAATATTTTATATTAAGGAAAATCCAAAATTTGTAGATAAATTATCTCTCAATGATTTTATAGAACAACAAGATAGCGAAACAGGAATAAATGTAAAAAATAATGAAGGATTATCTAAAACTTTGATAGAACAGCTTTCATCAGTTTGTAAGAATGAATTTACAGAGGAAGAGTTACAAGGACTATATATACAAATTTCAGCATTTATTAAAGATTCAGAGCGTGTTTCATATTTATCTACAAAATATAATGAATTAAAGTACAGAGCTACTAAGAATAATATTCCAAATCGTTATGGTTACATAAGAAAATTGATTGATATAGATTATAAAAATTATTTGAAAGAAGATGAAAGCATAACAGAGATAGATAGTTATGAAGCTATATAAAGATTATGGATTTACAGTAAGATCTGTGCTTGCAGTTGATATGCCAAACTAATCATAGTCATAAGTATCGCTAACTATGCCCTCGCTATCAGTAAGCATACGAACATTGCCATTATCATCAAACAGATAATAATGGGTTACATTACTTCTCGTCTGAGATACGATTTCTACACCATGAGTATATTCCGCAATTACCTTATCGTTGCTGTCAAGCTATGCAAGAGCCTGCGAAAGACCATTACTATCAACTATATACTTTGTGAGTTCTCCGTCTGTAGTCTTTGTAAGACGATTTCCCTCAATATCAATAAGTATATGTATCTGTTACAAGCTTTCCGTCTTTAGTTACTTTTGCAGATACAAGACGATTGTAATTATCATAGCTATACTCTCTTAATATCTTTGCCGTTGCTTTGCTTGAGAAGATTGCCGTTGTTATCATAGGTATATTCAGTTTTTATGCCGTCAACAGTTTTGCTTAAACGATTTCCTACCTTGTCGAGCTTGTAAAATAAAGTGTGTAAGTTAAAAAAATAGCTTGCACACTTTTATTGACAAAGCCGCTCTTTGTTTTGCTTTTAGACGATTATCTGCTTCTTCCCTTTGGCTTTTTTATTTGTTGGTCGTTGTATTCTTTTTCTACTTTCTTATGGATAATTTCTGCATTTCTCTTAATTTGCTCTCTACTCATCACTGATTTTATTAGTGGGTTACTGCGTTCAGCGGTAGCAAGTTCTTTTGCAATGTCATATTTTTCAACCAATGCAGATATTCTTGCTTCTAATACAGCTATACTCTCTTCTGCACTTTTTTGCATTTCTTCTGCCATTTTCGCCTTATCTTCTTTTGCAGATATTTCAGCTTCTTTTTCCCTTAGTTCTCTCACCCATTCTGCAAATCCTTTTTCTCTCGCTTTCACTTCGTCTACATATGAAGCTGTTTTTTGTATATTTAATATATCATCGCCAGAAATGCCTCTTATAGCCCCTGTGAGCGTTTTTTTTGATTGGTAAAGCTTTTACCTCTCTTGCGTGGTTAAAATACGCCCTTGTAGGTCATTTAAATGCTTTTCAGCGGTATCTATTGCTAAATTAAGCTGTTCAAGCTTATCAATTTTTTCCCTTATTTCCTTTTCTTTTTCTATTTTTAATTGTTCTACTTCTGCTTGTAACTTCTTTTTCTCTAATTTCAATGATTTTCTTGCATTATCGTGTTTCTGAGCCTTTTGTTCTGCATTAGTAGCCATTTCCTCAGCTTTTAAGACTTGTTCCTGTGCCTTCTGAATTTTTTGCTGTGCTACTTGTTCAATCTTTTCAGCTTTGGCTATCTTTTCTAAAGCTGTTTTTTGCTTTAATTCAGATATGGTTTTATTCCCGTCTTTGGTGGCCGAATTTAGTATGCTTACATTACGTCCAAGAGCTGATGAAACAGCTTGCTGTAATTCAAAATGAAATGAACGGAGGTCTGCACGATTGATTTTTTCTTTTGCAGATACTTTAAACCCACCCTTTTTCTTATCTTCAACAACAGGAATAAACGCAAAATGTATATGAGGTGTTGTTTCATCAAGATGAACATATGCTGAAATTATATTCTCTTGACCATACCGAGCCATTAAAAAATCAAATGTAGCCTTAAAAAATTCTAAATGTTCAGCTTCAGGCAAATCTTTTGGAACAGTAACAATCCAGTCACACATAACATTAACATCAGCACGATTTTGAACTTTGACTTCAGAAAGTCGTTTATGAATAAAATCCATTTGTGGAAGTGGTTGTATATTTTCAGCCAAATTCCAATTATTATGAGTTAGTCCATTTCTTATATCCTCGTTACTTCTCGTTACACCGTCATTTTCTTGTCTACCATAATGATTAAGCATATGCCCAAGAGCTGATTTACAATACTTAGCAATATGTGCCATAGCGACACCTCCTTACAGCAAGATTATATAGCAAAACTATAGGCTAAGCAACCCAAATTTGTTTTGGTATAGAAGTTATACCATTTCTGACGAAATGGAAACTTGCAAGGGGGAATATTCCCCCTTGACCCCCTCGACAATAATTATCTTGTATGATATAATACTTCAGTCGGCTTCTTCCGTCAGGAAGGAGGTGGAAAGCGTGGAACACATATTGTCTTTTGTAGTGGGTGTATTGGCACATGTAGTTGGTTACTTCATATGCAAGTGGTTAGATACTCACAAAAATAAGTCCGACGACTAGCCCAAAAACCCCTGTTAGAGCTGGCACTCTAACAGGGGTTGCCTTTTTATAAAAAATTCTCGAAATAGCTGGCACTATTTCGAGAACACTTGTGTGTCGGCGTGGACACATTGTCTTTTGTGGTTATATTTATTATAACCTAAAAATAAGTATATGTCAATTTATAAGGAGATATACTTTAAGTACATTTTACAATGGCGTATTCACACCATTGTTTTTAAAAGAGAGAAATCAAAAAATGTTTTAATCGGCTTAGCTATGCGATTTTTAGTGCTTTTGAACGGCCTAATATAATTCAGTTTGGTTTTGTATACTGTTCTATTATTTTTATATTAATATCTTGACAAAAAACAAAGATCACACCCTCTGTTTTTTTGTTTGTGTGGACTTGTGTCTATAACTTCTCTTTAGCTAATGATATTAATTTATGTCAATAGTATATACCTAAGTGTATTTTACAGCTGTTTGACACATAGCTGTTCCTTAATATTAAGGAACAGCTATAGTAATAAGAATAGAGAAATTAAAACTAAAATATGAGATTAATCCAGTATTTATTGGTATCTATATTCTATTTTTTTAGTACAGACACTATTGAATTTTTAGAAAAATATTCTGAAATTAATAAGTATAGGAATAACTAACAAGTAGTGTATTAATAAAATAAATAATTCCCAAAATCCTGTTAAAGTTGACTCTTTGACAGGATTTTGGGAATTTAGAATTTTGTGACTTATAATTGTATTAACAAATAACCAGTTAGAAAAAATTTAGTTCATTAAAGAGCTGGTTTTTATTACTGCATAAAAATAATTACTAGAAATCTTAAATTGATAACGATCATTAGTATTACCATTAGCATAAATTTGATTACCAATCTTTTTTGTAACAATCATTACATGAGAAGATGATGTCATAATTACATCGCCAACATCAATTTGATTTGCAGATGGTTTTGAAATATACTTTACATTTAAATTATTTTTCATATAAGAAATAAAACTTGGAATGTAAATAAATGCTGAACTACCATTACGAAAAGTCGTATTTGTTGGTAATCCGCCAGCAACAAGGCATTGTGAAACAAAATTACAACAATTATTATTTTGATAATAATTATAATTGTAATTACGCTTGTTATAGTAAGTATTAGCATAATTTAAAACTGCATTTTTGTTGACCTTATTAGAAGATACATTACTAGACGTATTATTAATGTTGACTCTTTCAAACTTGAATCTTTGAGCGTCACAATTTGTATTCCAATATGTTTGAATTTCAGTTCCGTTGCTTTGACCACAACAATTGATATCTAAGTATTGATTTTCTGCTTGATTTACAATATTGTACCAATTATTTCCATAATTTTTAAGCTTCCATTTTTGTGCAGATGAGTTATTGCTTGAAAATTGTATAACATTGCTGGGATCATTTCCACCACCAGATTTATCTAAGTAAAGGTTAGAACCTAGATTTTTAAAACGATAAAAACCGTTACCAGCATATTCAGCAACCCAAAGCTGATTTTTATTTCCATAGTATTGCCACAAATGTACATTACTACCAACACTTGCAGAACAGCTTGATTCGTCTACACAACTATTGGGTGCGCATTTAGGAATTATACGATAAACAGCACCATTAGTAAGAGGAGTACAATAGATAAGAGATTGATCAAGTGCTTTCCAAGTGGCTGATGTTGCAACATTTCCAGAAATGTTGTGATTGCTATTAAACTCTCCAATTTTATTACGTGTATTAGATCCAAGTATTGAGTCTTTTGTGCACGAGTATCCCGCACGACACAGTTTATCTTGCAACGAATAACAGACTTTATTCATTTTATTCAAAGTATTTTTACCAGCTATGCCATCACTATTTAGACCATAATCACTTTGAAATTTTTTTACAGCTGCTTTGGTTGCATTTCCGTAAATTCCATCAGCATTACCACAATTGTAGTTCAATGCATTTAGGTTCCATTGTAGATATTTAACTTGTGTTCCTCTTTTACCTAAATTATATACTTGATTAGTATCAAGAGCAGCATTAGCAGTGATAGAAAACGGAGAAGAACTATCTGGAGAAATAGTAGGAGAAACAACTGCTACAGAAAGTATTGAAAGAGCACACAGGCTTCCAGCAACAACTTTTGTAAAATAAGACTTTACTTTTACTTTTTTCATAAAAAACACTCCTTAATTTTTATACTTTTACCTTTATAATTAAATTCGATAGAACAAGGCAGAATTTATTTCGAATTTTCAGTATGTATTCACTAAGTATGAATACAAATCATGTACCACATTGCAGAGCACCTCCTTAAACTTCATAATCATTTTTATCACTACCTTTCATTAATAGATTTCAAAAAATTTCGTATGTCTGCATTTAATATATCATGTTTCTATATATTTTTCAGATTGAAAATGTCCCTTAATTAATCAGTCTAACAAACATTGTATTTGTTTATTTGAAATTATAACCCGCAATTTAACCACAACCTTTTGATAAAATTTTGTTTTGCTATATTAAAAATAACAGATTTTTAAAGTTTGTGCAGACTATAATTGTCCCCCTTGTTTTTCATTTTTTTGTTTTATAAATCAAATATATCAAATATATCAAATATTTGAAAGTCATGTTTAAAAAAATTGTCCCATAAAAATACACTCTCTTACCTATAGATAAGAGAGTGTATTTGGTATTAAGCATATTTAATTTTCGTTAATAAATGTAAATTTAAATCCATTGTTTTGGGCATATTCTTCAGCAGTAGAATTCTTATAACCTTGAATTTCTAAATTTTTATTTTTCATATATAAACCATTTTCTTCATAATAGCCTAAACCACCTTCGTAGATTTCAATATTACTATTTAATATTTTTATTTTTCTTAATTTTTTACAATTTAAAAATAACTTAAAACTTATATATTCAATATTATCAGGAATAATTATATGAGTTAATGAAGAACAGTTATAAAAAGCATTATTACCAATAGTAGTAACACTATCAGGGATAGTTATTTGAGTTAATGAAGAACAGTTATAAAAAGCATTATTACCAATAGTAGTAACACTATCAGGGATAGTTATTTGAGTTAATGA